>MDTC01067952.1_pt1 | contig 14299 bp, 7 predicted proteins | sample 811181 | NCBI WGS metagenome assembly MDTC01 (sample SAMN05326644, study PRJNA326480) | marine metagenome | isolation source: seawater | place: Pacific Ocean: North | collected 2011 | reverse complement strand
TTACAGCCTTCAAAGTCATTTGTCAATCTTTTGGATTCTTCCCATTGAGCAAATAAATCATTAGCAGTTACATCGTCTCTTACATCGTTAAAGTAACCACAAAATGTACAACCGGATTTCCACCACCAAACACAACCCTTAGTTCTCAAAATTACTGTGGCAGCAGTACAACTAGTGCCATCTTGTAACATCTCTGGGGTTTTGTAAACTGTAGCAGGTTTGGTCGCATCCCAAGATTCTCTACGAGAAATAGATTGAGGAGTATTCTCAGGAGCTTTAACTAAATGATGAATTTTAACAGCTTTTTTGCCATCTCCTAATATCCCAGAAGCACCTCCCATAACCCTTCGGTTAGTTCCCATCTATTGAGACTGCCGTCGCCAAAAACATCTTGTTATGAGGGCCTCAGGGTCAAATATTGGTGATACATTGAAGTCTTTCATAATTATACAGAATCTGTTAACAGCTTTGGCAATACCATTTCTTGCATTCATTGTTGGAATTTCTGCATTCCCTGGTGTTTATGTTTTTTATAAAATACTAGACATTACTAATACTAATCCTGGAACTTTCCTATCATCAAATATAGATTCAATACCTCTTGGAGACCTTGCAATTACTGGAATTGCCACAGGGATGGCAATGATGATCTGGGGTATTAGTTTAGTAATTATTTGTGGATTACTCGGAGGATTATTTAGACCAAGATTAGACCCTGGAAGATATCCTCTACAATCATTCGTGACAATTCAATGGGCTTGGTCAATGATTTTTCATAGGATTGCACTATTCTTTTTACCATTCTTAGTTCCATCATTTATTGGAAATTTATATTACCGTTTATCCGGAGCAAAGTTAGGTCAAGGAGTACAAATTAATAGTGCACATCTAAATGATGCTGGTTCCGTAACATTAGGAGATAGGGTAGTAATTGGAGGGAAAGCGATTATCAATGCTCATTTAACAGAAAGTGGTGAATTGGTTATGGCTCCTGTAATTATTGGAGATGATGCATTAATTGGGATGGGGTCTGTAATTCAACCAGGCAGTAAGATAGGTGTCAAGGCCGTTGTTGCATCTAGAGCTGTTGTTCCAAAGTGGACAAACATTCCTGATGGAGAAGTATGGGCTGGAATTCCTGCAAAGTGCATAAAGCGGGCAGATGGAACGAAACCAGAATAATCAGTCTTCTGATTCTTCAGACATCTCTTGTGCATGTGCAACTGCTTCTTCTGCTGCATCTAAAGCTTCATCCATTCTAGACTTGAAAGTGTCTTGTTTCTTTGCGAACTCAGCACTCTTTTCGATTGCAGAATCGATCATTTCATATCTAGTCTGAATTGCTTGATTTAGATTCTCGAATAATTGCATGTGCTGTACATACCAGTCATCTCTTGCAGTGAGTTCGACTTGGGCTGTTTGTAATGCCTCGTCGAGTTCCTCTGCTACTTCGAATACACGACCTAATCTAGCCTTTTCACGAGTGTACATTTCTTCGGTTTTCTCTAACTTAGGCTCGAGGTGTTTGATTCTAGTAGAAGACTTGGCTCCATCCATTTCCATCTCATGAATTCTATTATCCTTGTCTGAAAGAAGTGTTTCCATACCTTCTCTCTCTATTTCCTTATCAATTGCTTCTTTTTCTAAAACATCAATGATTGCATTTTTTTCTTCAAGTTCTTGTTCTACTTTACGATAAGCAACGTATAATTTCTCTAGTCGATCTGATTCTTCAACTAATCTTTCCTCTAGTTGTTTGATACGAATTTCTGGCGTTATTGAACCGCCTTCATCATTAGTCATTGGATACCCTCACCTTGCTCGAATCATATCCTTGCTTTAACTTCGGCGGATTCTTTGTCTGAAAATACCCTATTTCTAATCTGTTTATTGGGATAAAGCTGCAATAGTTGCAGATAATACTGCAGTCAGTCTTTTCGATGAAGGAATATGTAACTTTTCATCCGGACCATGGGCATTATTTCCTGGGCCACCTGTACCTGTACAGAAGAATTGGGCTGATGGATATTTTTTCTGCATCATCGCCATAAATGGAATTGTACCACCTACCCAAGTAGCCATGGGCGGTAAACCCGTAATATGCAAAGATGCTGATGAAAGAGCATCAGCAATTTTTCCATCCATAGCCGGAGCATGGAAACCATCTGCTGCTGCATCTGGAGTATATTCGACTTTAGAACCATAAGGAGGATTCTTCTCCAATGTTTCTTTTACAATAGAGTCTATAATTTCTGAATTAACTCCGGGAGGAATTCTAAAACTTAATTTCAGATCTGTATGCGTCCTCAAAACATTCCCTGCTGTTTGAGTTGGGGGCATTCCATTAGCACCTATTACTGACATTGCTGGTCTCCAATTCATATCAAGAAGAATTTCTGCTACACCCTCATTTTGGGGCCTTAAAGTATCAACGACCGGGAGTTGTGACCAAAGTTCGTCTCCTAATAGATTTCCAAGTTCTTCAGCCTCTTTTCTAACTTTATCACTAATTTCTACATGCATCTCAGGAACTAATATTTCACCAGTATTAGAATCTTCTACTCTGTCTAAAAGCATTCTTTGAATTCTAAATGAAGAAGGGATTACTCCTCCTGACATTCCAGAGTGTACTCCTTCATTGGAAACCTTTACCGATAAATTTCCTGCAACTAGTCCTCGTAACGCCTCAGTGACCCAAATATGCTCATAATCTGGCCCACCGCTATCAAGGACCACAATCAAGTCGGGCTCACCTAAATCTTCAGTTAATAACTCGAGATATGGTGGTAAGTCATAAGAACCTGATTCTTCACATGTTTCTATAAGAAAATGTGACCGAGGATAGGGGACTCCTTGCTCTTGTAGCATTTTTAGAGCAGTGATACATACATATCCTCCATATCCATCATCTAAAGCACCTCTGCCATATAGCCAAGGTTCCCTCCTAACACCTTTCAGCGGATGTAATCCCTCAGACCATAATTTAGGTCTAGATGGTTGTTTATCTAAGTGCGAATAAAATATCACTTCTCCGGGGCCCGTTCCCTCAACTGTAACTAAAAGTACAGGAGTTCTTTCATCTATTGTATGAATCTTATATTCCATACCTTCTAATTCTTGATCAACTAGCCATTTTGTAAACAAATTTATTGTTGCATTCAGTTCTCCCTTTTCTTTCCAATTCGGCTCGAAACTCGGCGAGAGAGCTTCTATCTCAATGAAATCACTTAAACTAGGTATAATTGATTCTTCCCATAACTCATCTGCTCTAGCCATCAGCCTATCTAGGTCCACGGACATATTGCTATCTTAGGTAGTACAGTCTTTGAATCTTTAATCTATACTTCCTGCTTTTTTTGGGCCGCAAATAGGTATTGAACCCTTTGAAAAAGGACATGATTTGCAAGGTTCAGAAGATTCTAAAGGAAGGGGAGGATAATTAGAAAGAGTATCATCAGAATTAAGTTCGATAGAGGCGGCCTTGTGTAATATCTCCTCTAATTCCTTTTGTGCTTCCAAAAACAACTTTTCAGGATATTCGACTAACCGTCCAGTGACGCCAACCCAGATTGCAGGACGCAATACTATACGTGGATGTGTTTTCATCTGTTCGATTTTTTCTAATGCACGATAATATAGTGCTAATTGCATTCTATGATGATGCAACATAGAATATTCAGCATCACATGATGGCTCATATGATTCATCCCCGAGAGATTCTAATAATCCATCTAACTGACCTGTTGATAATTTTGAAGCTTCTTCAGTTTTCAAGTCAATCGGACGAATCGAGGGTCCTTCATCACTATCGGTGCAAAGAACAAGGTCAATTAATCCGTCCATTTGGACTGAAACTTCATTGATTATTGAAAGATTTTCAGGACCATTTGGTGTCCAACGATTTCTAGTCAAACTATCAATTGGAACATTAAAACTAATATGAAATGGTAATTCAGTTCTCAAACCTTCAACTTTCTCACCCTGAATAACTTCGCCAGATACTAATCTTCCTAGTCTGCTATTGGACAATCTGGTAGTCATCTCTGATACAATTCCGTTCATATGTGATGACGTTGAGAAATTAGGAATTAATTCATTATAGATTTTTTTATGTGTTTCTAAGTTAGTTATACCATTAGGATTCTTTTTAGTCCAAGAATTAGGTAATGAAGGTGAACTACTTGAAATCAGACCAGGATTACCAATGCCAATTTCCACTATTCTATGGACAACTAAACCAAGAAGGGCTCGATCGAGATTCTCTTTTGAGTCCGTCGAGTTGGCCTCTTCTGATAACGGTATTATTGGATTTGATCTTAATCCTCCACGTGTTTCAAGCCAATGACGTCTGGAACATTCGGATAATATAGAAAGTCTATGTGGAGCAGTTTTCACTCTGTAATTAGAATCATTTCTAGCAATTAATTTCTCAATAATACTTTCTTTTTGCGAAAGCTTAGCCATATTATCTTTTGAAAATATTTTTTGAGAAGGGGTCAGTATACTATTTTTAATCTGCTTAGCATCAACATTGAAACATTCTTCTTCATGAATAATCACCATACCAGGTAATAGATTACTTCCAAGGAATGAATCATGAACCATTACAAATGGATTCAAATATCTATCATCAATATTCTTTATTTGTTCGGTTTTATGTTCGACTTCATTTGTCCAAATTGATTTTTCCTCTCCTCTTCTGAAGGATCCTTGTCTAAGAGATTCTAGCCAAATCTGACCTAACTGAGGAAGAGGTTTAGTGTAAGACCATGGAACTCTAAGACCCTTCAAATCATCATTTTCTGACCATTCGGTTCCTTTGGGTGAGCCCACTATAATTAAGCGATTTTTTGCTCTTGTTGCTCCAACATAGAGTAGGCGTCTTGCTTCAGCATCTTTCCGAGATTCATAGAGCCATTTTGTATGCATCCAAGTAGCAGATTTAATGTCTTGTTCATCGGTCCATGGTATCGGATTTGCAGCAAAAAGTTCTGGACTGACCATAGTTCTAGAACGAGAATCGATAGTAAGATTTGTCTGTCTTTTTGAGAAAATATCTACCAAAAATACTACACTAGCTTGAAGACCTTTGGAGCCATGAATTGTCATGATCCTCACGGCGTCCCTCGGAGGAATTGTTATTGCCTCCATAGTTGAAGATTCATTCTCAGTTAATTGTCTGATTCTATCAGCAATTACAATTGAGTCACCACCTAATTCAGAACTTAATGAGGACACTAGGCCAATAAATTGCTCTGCATCTTGTAAAGATGCATTGTCAGAGTAAGTAAGTAGTAGATCTGAAAAATCTAGAGTATCTTCTAATAACTCACTAATTGAACCTTTTTCGGATAAGTCAATCCATCTGCTTACTAATTCTCTTTGACGTGGGTTAATCGCTAAATCTCTTAATCGAATTAATAAATTTTCATTCTTACTGGCTTGGCCGATAAATTCTTGAGTTTGCTTGTCGTTGAATCCAATTAAGCAAGATCTAGCTACCCAAGTCGCGTTATGGAGATTTTTAGGCCTAGAAATGAATTGTAACAAACCATTCAGTGTGTGTACTGCCGGTCTCTCCAATAATCCTCCCTCTCTATCTGCCTGAGAAGGGATATCAAAATCATTTAGGTACCTAATGATAATATCTCTAATATCTCTTCTTGAAGGTAAGAGGACCATTATTTCACTAGGGGGAACCCTGTCACATGTTGGCTGTATATCCCAATTACCGTCTGGAGAAAGTACTCGGATAGGTTTTCCTTCTATGAGATGTTTTATCCTACTAGCTATCATCATTCCTTGTCTTTCTAATGATTCTCCGGAGTCAAAAGCATCTAAGTATTCATCAAGATTTAATGAAGGGTCGATAGTTAAGTCACTATTCAGAGGGCATATCCATTCAATTCCACCATCAATTTTAGCCTTTGATTCAGATGCAAATAATTGTTGAGCATCAGCATAGAATTCACCGTTTGAAACTCTTCTATGCCTAGTATGAAAGATATCTTCCCACCATTCATTCATTACTTCTAACAAACCTCCGTCTGTTCGATAATTTATTTTCAAAGAAATTAAACCCTCTTTTCTCTTATCGGTTTCTTCTTGAGAACCTACGTCTAATCCATCATAATGGTTGAAGGGAATCCATCCTAAAAGATCTTGTCCACCATCTTCATAATGCTTCTTAGCACTAGCAATAGTAATCTTATGAGAATTTCTTGGATCACGGCTGAAATCACTATTTCTCAATTCTCGACCTGGTTCAGTTAACTCTGGAATACTATTTAGTTCATGAGAATTTATGTTCCTCAATATCTTTGAAAATTCCCTAAAACCAGTAACTTCTGCCTGCCTAAAGGCATAGATACTCTGTTTAATATCTCCAACATAACATATCGTTGGTTGCCACGGAGTATCAGGAACTGAAACTTCATTTTCTTCAAAATGTCTATTACCCCAAAGTCTTGAAAGAAGTTTCCATTGAAGTGGAGAATTATCTTGAGCCTCGTCAATAATAAACGCTCTGAATCTTCTTCTAATTCTCTTTAACAAATCAAATCTTCTTATCAAGTCAATTTTACTTTCTCGGACATTAGTGATTGAATCACCTGTGAAATTAATATTTTCTTCTAAATTCTCTAGTATAGATAAAGCAGAAATTATATGATCATCTCTCCAATATTCATCGGGAGCATTGTTCAGTGCATTGATAACTGATTCAGGATAGAAAGTTTCACAGATTCTAGGACAATTTGCTAGTAATAAATCCCCTGCCTGTTTTTGTATGTCATCAAAATCGTGAACTTCGTTAATTTGCTTAAGTTTCTGTAAAATTCCATTAAAACCATTCATTACAATACGTAAATCATCCAAATTTCGTGCCTCATGTTCTAGGCTGAATCCAAATATCTCATCCGGATTTCCTACCGGGGGGGTCTCGGGTAAAGATAGAGGTAGTGTAGTAATTGCACGTTTCCAATTTCTAGCAGTATTCGGAGGATTTTCTCTATTCATCATTATCATTAAACGAATAAAATGCAGCATTATATCTCCAATTTCAGAAAACCATAATTGTTTTAATTCCTCAGTTATGGACTTAAATAACTTACTTTTCTTTCCTAAATTACCAATTCCTCTTTCCCAGTTTTCTGAGTTAGGAGGAAGATTACCTCGAGGGAAAATAGATGGTTTTTTTGATGATGAGTTATTGAATAAAGACTTCCTACTCACCACACATTGGTATACATCACTTAACCAAACTAGTTTATCCCAATTGTTCTCTTTAGGAAGTGTTGAGGAAAGATAGTCTAAACAAGCAATACGAGATTCGGAACTCCAACCAGTTCCTAAATCATTAGGATACTGTTTTACTAAGTCACAGAATTGGAAAATTTTACTCTGAGTTTGTTGGATAAAATAATCTAATTCGTCTGAATTTATTGATTCAAATATTCTTTCTGCTAGTTTTTCAGAAATAATTTTACCTTCTGAATTACTAAGATCTTTAATTGCTTCATTAATAAAAATAGAACGTTTAGAGATATTTCTGATAACATTAATTGCTCTTCTACGGCTAGCATAATGTCGTTGAATACGATCTCTAGATTCTAAGACATCTTTAGCACCAAAAACACGAGTATTAGGGATACCTGCATCAATTGCTTCGGATAATCGTGATGGATGCGAAGAAAGCCTCCATAATATGTTTAAAGCAGATTCTGTGAGAAGAATCCTGCCTGAGTCTGAAACGTTATCCTGTGTCAAAGAATCACCGAGCATACCTCTGTAAGGAGAAATTAATTGGTTGAAAAACGAATCAATCGTTCCTATCGGGGCATCATCCAACAAAGTCAGTAATTGTTCATTGAATCCTTCATATCGAATCCTAGGATCTGTTCTAATATTTCCATCATCACTTGATGGACCCGGAGATAAATTTACTAGTCTTTTTCTTAACCTATCTTTCATTTCATCTGCTGCTTTATTGGTAAACGTAAGTAGTACTACTTCTCCGGGCAACAATCCACCCCAATCACGGAGGTTTTGAGTATCAGACTTACTTGAAACTAGCATTCCGCCGGATAGTTCAACAGGTCTTTCGGGTTTAGGTAAAATTCTAGTTGCTCTTTGATTTTCTGAAAGATAATGTTCAATCACTCTATCTACAATGGTGCTTGTTTTACCAGTTCCTGCACCTGCATCGACAACTATGTGTGAGTCTAAATTAAGAGCTAATAATTGTGCTCGATTTAATTTCATTAAAAATCACCTTCTAACTTTACATCACAAAGATTACTTACTGAACAATATTTACAATTATTTTCTTGTGGAATTGGGTTAACAAAGCCTTTATTGGCCCTATCAGAAGCATTCAACGCAACGGAAATACGAGATGCCATCCATGCTCTGAATGGATCACTCTCGGGAGATTCGTCTTCATCTAAAAATCTGAATAAAGACTTTGTAATTTCTGTCTCAGTTCCAAATTTAGTCAATTTAGAAACTAGAAGATTACTTGATTTCTCAATTAAATGGGATGTCTCATGGCCCAATACTGAAATGCCTGCTCCAATTACTAAATCTCCAGGGTTAGCTATTTCCCAAGATCTAGCATATAGCGCAAGTTGAAGTTCTTCGAGAAGACCCTTGAAATGTCTATCTTTAATATCTGTTTTTTCTGAAGTTTTAATATCTCTGATAATTACTAATCTTCTAGGCTTCCAACTTGATTTATACAATTCTAGTGGAGCCACCTCATTGCTACCTTCTTCATCAATCCAGATATTATTATCTATATCGAAAGGTACTAAATCTACACGATCTATCTGGCCTTTCAACTTTATTGAATCTAAAGATTCTCCATTGGGTGATGTTATATGTGAAGGCAATGAAATCTCAATACCTTCTTTGTCGTACAAAGATAAATCCCATTCGATAGCAATTGGTGCCACATTTTCTAATAGTAACTCTGCATTAATCATACGGCCAATTCTTCCAGTAAGAGGGACCGGTTGAGGATTTGACAGCCATTCGTCCCATTCTCTAATACTCATGCCAGTCATCATTCTTATACGGTTAGTAGAAACTGCATCATCCCTATTTAGCCAAGGTGCAATGTCATCTAAATTCAAGAGAGATTGTTGCATCAAGATTTGTGGATCGATTTTTGAATGGGAAATATTTAATGGAGAATTATTGACTAAATCAAAATCGAAGTTTCTAGGATATTTCTCTTTAAAATTTAATGTTTGAAGTATTAGATTATGATGAATCTTGTGGAACAAGTCTCCATGAGTACGGGCATCAAGATCTTCCTTCTGAGAGTCTTCTAGTTCTACTTTCAGACTTCGAGTTAACCAGCCAGAACGTGGGCATCGAAGCCATTTTTGAAGTCTAGTGGGCGACCAAGTAGGAAAATTTAAATTTTCTAATTGTCTGAAGCCATTTCTAGAATCGTTGACATTTATCCCCAAACTTCTCGGCGTAAAGGGCCTTGGATCTATTGTTTGGGTTTTGATTTTTCGACTATTATTTTGATCAATCGTAATTGCTGAAAGTACAGGCCAACGAACATTTTCTCTTGGACTTGAGAATGTTTTAGGAGTTTTACGAGTCATATTTTTAATGTCAAAATTGAATACCGAATTACGATTTTCATCAGGTAAATAACCATCTTCCGATGCTAATTGAGGCTGTCTCCTTTCTCTATCCCTTTGCAATATTGGATCTATAGAGATAGTTACTGAATTAGAATTAATTGGAGGGCGAAGTGATTTCTGATTATCATTCAATCTCAATCCATTGATTCTTTGAGCGTTTCGAGGACTTAATGAATAATCAATGACGGATTCAAATATTTTTGATTCATCAAGATTGTTAGAAATGGTCCATTCTCTAATAGGGGTTGATGGTGGGTTAGAGTCGTCAAAGCTAGAGTCTAGGATTATTACTTGCGGTGAAGACTTCAAAATATGTTCAAGATTGTGCCTTGCATTACGAATAGGTCCATCGGGACGTAGTAAATTATTCTCATGTCTTTCTATATCTCCTATAAAGTGCATTTTTGGAACCCTTAAGTCCCAAGAGTTAGAAGATGTATTTGCTAGAATGGTTAAATCGGCGGTACAACCTAAAGACTGGTCACAAGATAAAATTCTAACTCTGTTTCGACTCAAACTTGAGGAAATTTTAATATTGATTTTTTGAATTAAATTAGACATTTCATCTATCCATGTGGGACCCATTTTAGGATAATTATGCTTAATCAAAAACTGTGTAGAGCGAAGATTGGAAAACTCAGAATATAGTGATTGGATTACGGCTATAGATTTTACTGAGTCTTCGACATTACTTCTAGAAGTCATTTTTTCACTTAGAAGGTTAATTGTTGACCGAAACCAATCATCGCCATTTTTGAGAATATCTGGAAGAGGGAGGAGTTCATTGGTAAAGACCCCTTTATTGGAGAATTCTTTGATACTATCTCTATCAAATCCTGATAATAATGGATTTAACCATCTAGATAAACAAAGTAACCACCATTGTGTTGATTCCTTTTTGATATTATCTTCATCATTATTAAATCTAAAATCATAATTTGAACTAAGACTTTGTAACCATTGGGATAACGCACCAGGACCGCCTAAAATATGATTACTTCTGGCAATATTAGTTAATAATTCAGTATCTGGAATCGGCCTTATACGTTCATCTTTAGGATGTACAGGCATTTCCGGAAATAATACTAAAGATTGTTGAAGTGAAATCGCTCTGAGTTTGTCTAAAGAAAATGCATCATCGCTATGAGATAAATTAAGATAAGAATTTATCCAGTGGCCAAAGGAATTATTGATTAACATATGTTCTCCATAGGAAAAAGGGAGACCTAAATTTTTCATTCCTCTACCCCAAATATTTTTATTATTTTCAAAATTGGGATCTATAATTAGGACTGTTTTATTAGAAGATTCTAAGAGAAAATTAGATACTATTGAGTATGTTGCTTCGAAAGATTGATTTTCTCGATGAAGCATTATTCTGTCGACATTATTTTCTTTGTTTTGTGACGTTGGGTTGTGTTTAGGGACCCATTCAGGTAAATTAGAAACATCTGTGATTGCCCACTCATCAATCAATCTTAATCCATGTTCTCCTAAACGAATATTTCCAATATTGCCCAATTGATGAATAGGACAATGTCGGGAAATTACTTTCATAAAATCAATATGCGACTTTGGTATTGTGGGTGAATGATTTAGCATGATAATCCCGTCAACATCGGTCAATGAAAATGGCCTTTCAGAATTAATTAGTTTTTCAATTAATCTTATTGGAAGAAAATCACCATGAGTGCTATTGAGTTTTGACTCAAGAGATTGTAATATTTTTCTAAATTTTCCAATTCCGGGTCCATTCCAATCCTTTGCTAAAGATTCTGAAGAAAGGAAGGCATGCAGCTCACTGAGAGCCGTAGTTTTGCCTCTACTCCAATTCATTTCAGGAAGAGGGTTGATTATAGGAAAACCTAAATTTGCAGATACTTTTTTACACTCTTCATGAAGAATTATTTGAAATGCAGAACTTTGATTTAATTTCTGTGGCATTCTAAAATCCGACATAATAGAATCCATTAGAGATGGAATTGTATGGTGTAATGTATTGTCAATAACGTATCCTTGATTACTAATTAATTCTATTATTTCACGACGGGATTCAGTGGTAGGATGAATTACTAAAATTCTTGACATTCCACCGTCAGAATATGGCTTGGCATCAGATAATTGAGATATCAAATGTTCCAATAACCATTGTGGTACTGTTCCTGGAGAAACTTCTTCATTAGTAATTCTCATACCCTGAATACTCAAAACCCCCCCTCCGGACATTGTATGTCGATGACGACAGTTATTGAACCCAACGATAAATTAGCCTGATTTATTGCTTATTTTCGCTTCGAGAGAAAAATATTGCAATGAATAATGAAACAAAAATTACTGAGCTAGGAAAAGGGATTGCACCTGTAAAACCTTCCTCTGGATTATCAAAAAACCAATCAAATACAAGTACAGCAGTTAGATCATCTCCATCATATGCTATGTTATAATCAAAAGAAATATTCCCTTCAACCGAAGATAATGGAATTATATCTCTAAGAATATGACGATAGTATTTCTCACCATTTCCACCCTCTGGGAAATAACCTTCGTCTTCAATAATAAAAATCATAGGTTCAATGGTATATTTATTGCTTAATGAGTTAGTAGATATATTCCAAGAAAAATCGTTCACTCCGGAAATATTTGTCCAAGAGAAGGTTGCAGAAAAATTAGAGATATCTATCGATGGACCTTTGTCTAAGGAAGTTTGGTAATCAATTGCCAGAGAATCAGATATTTTTGTAGTTCCGATATGAAGTCTTTCTCCATCAAAAATCTTTGATGGGGCTAAGTTTTGATATTCGTAGATATTACTTAATCTAGAAGTTGTACCGTACCTATCTATCCATCTATCATCAGTTTTTTGTGAGCCGAATGGATCTTGAGTCTCTGCGATAAATCGATGATAATGTATTTTCATTATTGAGTCTCCTTCTGGTATTGATAGAGAGTCAATTGTATTTTGAGTTGTAACACAATTGGTGCACCAAGTTGCAGTGTATACTTCAATCAGACTCGGCCATTCGTCCCCCGTCATAGTATCAGTATAATTTGTAAGATTACTATCTAGAGGAATGGAAACACCCCCTAGAGTTCCTGTATCAGAATATTCAGAAATTACGTCATTCCAAGTCTTAAGATTTTCAGATTGAGCCGCCGTTTGTTGTGAAGTTACTAGTAAAAGAAAGGTTACTGCAACTACAAAAGAACGATTCATATTAATTCGAAACGGTTTTAACACAAAAAGTAGAGGGTTAATTGCTAATATTTCTAAATGCATCTATCGTTCTAGACATGTCTTCATCTGTTATGTGTAAATGGACTACTGCACGCACTACATCATCATTTATTGATAGCACATCAATACCCAACTTTTCTAACTCTGAAACTATTACTGATGCAGGCTTATTTTGACATGTAATATAAGCCATATTAGATTGGACTGAACTAATATCAACTTCAAAACCATTCATTGAGTTTACAGATTCTGCAAGTTTGTATGCCCTTGTATGATCTTCATGTAGTCTTTCAATATTGTTTTTCAAAGCGTACAACCCTGCTGCTGCGAGTATTCCAGCTTGCCTCATACCACCACCGAAAATTTTCCTCCAACGGTGCGCTTCGGCGATTGTTTCTGAATCACCAACAAGTAAAGACCCAACAGGAGCACCAAGACCTTTTGATAAACAAATAGAAATTGTGTCGAAATTTTGGACCATTCTATCGGGCTTGATATCACTAGCAATTACTGCATTGAAAAGACGGGCTCCATCTAAATGGACTCTGCAATTATTATCATGGGCAGTCTTACATATTGCATCTAGTATATCTATTGGATATAATGACCCCCCCCCCATATTTGCAGTATTTTCTACACAAATTAAGGAACAATTCGGGAAATGAGAGTGACTTCCTTCAGACTTTCTAATCGCGGACTTTACATCATTAGGGTCCATAATACCTTTATCTCCATCTACCAGAGATACTGAACAACCAGAAAGTGATGCATATCCGCCGCCTTCATATAGGTAAATATGAGACTTCTTGTGTGTAACGATTTCATCACCTGGTCTTGTCTGTGATTTGATTGCAATTGCATTTGACATTGTTCCTGAAGGGACGAACAATGCTGCTTCTTTTCCTAAAATTTCCGCAACATATTCTTGTAATTCATTAACGGTCGAATCATCTCCTAGAACATCATCTCCAACTATTGCAGATGACATGATTTCCCGCATTTTAGGTGTTGGTTGAGTCACAGTATCGCTACGAAGGTCTACTCGGTCGCTGGGGTAATGTCTCATGAACTGGCCATGAGGTTATCACATATCAAATAAGTGATAATTACTCTAAATAGATTAGAATTACTTCTTTCTCATTTTTCTACGCTTCTTACCTGATCTTTTGGCTTGGGGCTTAGAACCCGGTCTCATCAAAACACCCATTATCACTAGTGCAACTGCTACTACTCCGCCAATCAAGGCAAATGTAGGGATTTCCGAATCTTCCGAATCAACGTTACATGATGATTGGCCTGTCAGAGGCTGTGATTCTCCACTAGGACAAGCTGTTTGTGCCACCATCCCTGGAGATGCAACAAAATTATTAATCGAAGAAAGAACACATTCAGTTGATGCCAT
>MDTC01243916.1_pt1 | contig 14300 bp, 3 predicted proteins | sample 811181 | NCBI WGS metagenome assembly MDTC01 (sample SAMN05326644, study PRJNA326480) | marine metagenome | isolation source: seawater | place: Pacific Ocean: North | collected 2011 | reverse complement strand
GTGTCGTGTTCCCTGCACTCGTCATAGTCACCAGTGCTGTCTTTGAAGAATCCTTCTCGGCATGTAGACACACGGCTGCCACGGTTACTTGTACATGAGTAAGTGGCACCATGTGCTGCGTTGGTAACCTCATTGCATCGTGTGCACGTGTCCGATAACAAATGGTTGCTGTTGTCAGTCAAGTAGAACCCAGTGATGCACGACGTGACACGGCTGTTTCTCACCTCTGTGCATTTGACGGATTGTGCACCATTCACTGTAGTGCATTCTATACAGCAATCCGCGTGTGCGTCGTCGCCTGGCACTACTGTGCCTGGCTCAGCTATCAAATGAGTCCCGTCTTCACATATTACATCCAACGACAAACAAGTAATAGCAGGACAGTTGCCATCACCAGCCACACAGTCGACTGGCCTGGTTAAAGATGGATCAGATTGCTGCAATGGCGGTGGCGATGGCGGTGGCGGTGGCGATGGCGGTGGCGATGGCGGTGGCGGTGGCGATGGCGGTGGCGACGTCACGCAACAGTTCCTTTGTGCGTCGTCGCCTGGCTCTACTGTGTCTGACTCAGCGATCAACTGACTCCCGTCTTCACATATTACATCCGTAGCAGTTTCTGTGTTACCTGAGCAGAATGTGACAGGCGGCGATGCCGATGATAAACACTCTGTATCATCATTATTTGTAAATATATTTATATTATTAAATGACTCATCTGAACAAGGAATACATATATGATTAGAAACACGGTGATTATGTGGACATTGTTGTGGTTCACACCCACTAAGTGTATAATGTAAATCAGCTTCTAAAAATACACAATTCACTCCATCAGAAAGACAACCATTACCTTCATCATTTAGACTACACTCTGGATCATTGCCAGTACATCTATTTATAGAAGAATGTTCACAAGAAGTAATACTAGCTGTTCCAAAATATCCGGAGTCTTCATCACATTGTACTTCAACATTATTAAATAGTTGATTTCCTTGTTCATCTATTTTTGATAAATCTAATTCAATATTATTTATTATATATCCAGTTAAATCTGATGGTTGTTCACATATAATTGGTTCACAAGCATTTCCATTTATTTTATAACCTATATTACACGATATAATTGTATAATCAGTTTCATTTGTGCATTCTACTGTACTAATAAATCTAGTCTCTTTTTCTTCTTCACTTAAACACAGTGTACATTCACCTCTTTCTATATCATTAACTACAGTATTATATACTTCGTTACTTGTTAATATATTTCTAAAATCTAAAAAATAACCACTATCACATTCTGTTGTTGTTGATATTCCAATACCTAATTCATTCATAGGTCCAAATGTTCTACACTCAACTTGTGTTATAGCACCCTCAATTGAATCACACCCTTCATCAATACTAATACATATTCTATCATTATCAAAATATCCTAAATTTGTATTAAAAATAGGTTGAACTGATTCAAATTCGGTTTCAGTACATTCAGGTGATAAATCTGAACAAACTCTATCAGTAATTTTTTTACCATTTTCATCAATTGTTGGTTCAGATTCTACATATTGTGTTTCTGTACACGTTGTAAGATCAATACATTCTCTATTTACAGTAGCTGATGGACTAACTGATTCATATTGATTATCATTACATATAGTTAATAAAGTACATTCGTGATTTGTATCATGATCACCAGTTTGAATTATATATTCATTCGGATTACAATCAATATGTCTTAAGGGAATTCCTCCTATAATATAATGATTTTCTTTTGGGACTAAACATCTATTGTAATGACTTCTATCTCCTGGAAGACAAGGAGGTACACCTTCTAAACAATATGGGTGTGTTATACAATTATTATCTATTATTTCATCATCTAATTCTAAAGCACTTATATGAGCTGATAGTTGATTTACAGCTTCCTCGATATCTTCATTTTCGCCAATCATAATTATTTCAAATCCAGTAATTGGATTTGTTACAACTTCTGTTTCACTTGATTCTTGCGAACCAACCGAAAATCTTTCTATTTCATCTTGATTTAAAAATACTATATCTTTAATTTCAGTATCTTTAAAATCGTTTTTAATTAACATAAATAGTTCAGATTCACTTAAATTTGCATTATTTATTTTAAAATCTATTTTATGAATATGATCATCTGTTTCTATTTTTTTATTTAAAAAATAGTATATAACAATTAATAAAATAATAATTAACATTAAAATAATAATTATAATCATAATATTATAATATTATAAATAAAAAAATTTCTAATTTATTAAATAATATAATGAATTTTGAGGATTTGTAATAAATGCTTTCTCTTTCTCATTTTTATTAAATGTAAATATTTTATTACACATATTATATTTTTTTATCAATAAAGAACATCTATAACAACAATATTTGCTTTTTAAAGCACCTGAATTTGTCCATTTCCAAATAAATATTTTTAATTTATTTTTTTTATCATTTTTTAAGCAAAATCTAATTGCTAATTCTTCAGCATGAATAGAACCAACTCTATTATTATTTTTACCAATAGCTTTTGATGAACCCATATGAACTATTGTTTTTTTATGTGAATTATAAATTATATAATAAACTTCAACTGAATTAGTTAATAATGAAAACATATTTTTAGGATTTTTAACATATATATTTTTTATATTAATCGGTAAATCTTCTAAATCATTCATAAATAGTTTTTAAAATAACTTTAAATTTATCATATAATTTTAAGTTTAAATCTTTAAATTAATAAAAAAATAATGTAAACAACTAATATTTAAAATAATGAAATTTTTAAAAAAGTATAGTTAAATATTATTTCTCTTTTTTTTTCTCTTTTTTATATTTATCAAAATCAGATTTTGTTAATTGATATCCCCAATGTAATAATACTTGTCTTATAACAGGAGATACACTTGGATCATTAAATTCTTTCCCCGTTTTTATTATTTCATTCATTAGTCTTCTTCTAAATCTACCATTTGGTCCAGCTAGTTTTAACCATCTATCTATTTGTCTTTTATCATCTTTAGTTCTTCTACCTTTATAAAATCTACAATACCATTGAAACCAACCATATGGGTCTTGTTTTTCAATCCAGCCACTTTTTTCCCAATTTTCTAAAGAGCTACCACATTTAACTTTATATTTATTAATATTTTTATCATATTTTGATGATATTATTTTTTTTTCTATATTCATACCTTTAAACCAATTTTTAAATTCTCTAATAACATTTCCAGATTTATAATTTTTACCTGTAACAGAAGAATATATAGGTCTAAAGTAAGTTCCACCAAATGCTCCCATTTGAAAAACTCTTTTAGGAGAAATATTTGGTTTAAAATCTGGATTTTTACTATCTAACGGCATATTTATATTAATAGCGTAGATTAGTTTTAAAAAAATTTGAAATCTATATTTAAAAATTAATTAAGATATATATTATATAATATTTTGTTATTATTATAAATGAATAATAATAATAAAATAAAAAAAAGAAAAATCCCAAAACATTTATGGTTGGTATTAGATTTTAATAAATTATCAATTGAAGAATGCTCTTTTATAAAAGTAAATAGTCCTTGCGTTTTTAGAGATGATATACCACCATTAGAAAAATGGTATCCTATAAATTTTAGAAAACTGACTGATTATGATATAGAAATAATGAAATATGATTTTCCTATTTTATTTAAAAAAGTTGTTAATAGATATCATGTATTAAAAAAGCAAAAAATACTAAATTAAATACTAAATTAAATACTAAATTAAATACTAAATTAAATACTAAATATTATTATTTTTTTTTAAGTACACGTCTTATACCTCAAACCCCCATCTTCGTCATGGGTCAATTCATTACCGTCGCATTGTCCATCTATACAGTCACAATTTTGAAGACATCTATGATGGATTTCCCCATCACTCCCCCACGAGGGGGAGTCGCGTTTATCGTCGCATGTAGGCGCTGCTCTCAGGCCCCTCGCTTTCCTCCGGGTGCCGGACGAGTCGAGTGGCATAATCCGTTGATACTCACCTGTTTTTAGCAGGCCACTATACCGATAGCGTTCGTTGAACACCCAGCCGGAATTGCATCCACACAATGGAGTGGGAAATGGAATACAGTTACTTTGTCCACGATCTGGCTGATATGTTTCTTCGGGACACTCGAAACATAAACCATCAGTACCATAATAACCAGCTTCGCAGTCTATACATGTAGTATGATCTTCATTTGGCGATTGTCCGTCTGGACAAGGAGAACAAATCCCGTTATTGCTAATCTCATTATTATTACACATTACACAACTATTTAACCTCTCTCCAGAGATATCGATATTTATTCCAAATCCGTTAGAACAAGTAATACATCCAGTATGGTTCGCATTTGTTATCAGGTTATTAGAGCAACCATTTGGACAACTATCTTGTCCCGTTTCATTATTATATGTTCTTCCTTGGCATTGATGACATAAACCATCAATACCATAATAACCAGCTTCGCAGTCTATACATGTAGTATGATCATCATTTGGCGATTGTCCGTCTGGACAAGGTACGCATCCTAAATTATTACCTTCTACATTATTACCCACTTGACCACTTGGACAGGTCTCACACATATAATGAGTGTATAAGTTACTATAAGTTCCTAGTCGACAAGGTTGTTGATCAAGGCCATCGTCATTAACTTCATACATGTTTTCCGGACGAATACATTTGTTTGATTCACTATCATAATAAGAATTATCTGGACAATTACAGGTAGTTCTTGAATCATCACTGGTAGTGATGATATCTTCATCAACAACATCATTTGCTAAATAAATATGTGTAGGACATAATTGACAAGAAAAACCTTGGGCAATAGGATTAGTAGAAGTTGTCGGATTTTCAAGTCTACTTACTTGATTATTCCCACAGTCTACACAATTCGTTCTATCTTCATTTGGACCTTGACCTTGTGGACATCCGAGGCATTCTCCATTGGTATCTTCATTAGAATATGTCCCATTTGTACATTCTTGGTGACCACCAGTTATTCCATATATATCATTATCTAAGGTACAAGGAAACGTACTTAAAGATGATACTGATCCCTCAATCCGTTGACCTTGTTCATCATATTGTATTACTCCTCCAAATCCAGGTGCTATACTAAGATTAACATTAAACTCATTTATTGTGTAATTATTATCTATATCTTCCACATAGTAATTAGATTCATCTGGAGAATTTTCTGGCTCTCTTATAATAATATAATGCCCTTCCGGTAATTCCGGCTTAATCTCGCGATCCCAGTAACATCTACTTGTGCCATTGGTATTATGATTAATGACTCTGTCATCATCACAAAGGCATTCATTATCGTCAAGTTCATTATAAATTTTATCAGATGGAATTCCAGCGTGTGAGCCACGATCATCATGCTGCCACCATGTATTATTATCTTTCCAACTGGGACGACCATCTGGATCAGTTGGATTTACGGGACATGAACGATCTGTTAATAAATTAAATGTATACCTACTTCCTTCTGTAGTACCCGGAAGAGAATATACAGAAGATAGTAAATATGATCTTGGATCTCTACAAGTTGCTTCATTACATCCTGTAAAAGTATATTCTTGATTATTACCTGGACATATTGCTTTAATTGTGTTTAAATTATCTGCAACCCAATTGTGTTCATTATTACAAGTTATATCTTCAATTATTGTTTCTCCTATATCTGTATTAATACTGTGTGACGTTTGTTCAGTAGGCATTGTACAACCTGTATATGAGTTAATATTAATATTAAACTGTCCTTGATCAGTATCACAAGATTTGCTTATTGTTGATGGGTCAAAACCAGCTTGAGCTGAAACATGTATATCATTAACTGTTAATAATTGTAATTGACTATTAAAAGGTGTAATATTATATTTATTTAATAAATCACTAGGATTTACTTCATCCCATTTGCATTTATTTAATTCACAAAAAATTATAGGAGGACTATTCGGTACATGACATTTTTGAATAATTGAATCACCTTGATTTCTATTTACTTGAAAATCATTACCAGTATAATTTATTGTTCTAATTCCATTAGCATCTATGTCAATACTGAATGATACTTCATTTACTTCATGGTAACCTTGTGCACATTGATCATTATTAACTTGAAAATCATAAAAATTATTATTGTTTATTTCGTGTGATTCTAGTTTTAATAAATCATCATCTAATAAATTAGAGCAAATTGCATCTGAATCTTGTGTACAATTCTCCATTATAATTGGTTGATTATGATAGTCACAAGCAATTACATCTGCATCATATAAACAAGTTTTATAAATATTATTCCATGTACACCTATTATTATCATTACAACTATGTTCATTAACATATATATTACAATCATTTTGATCATTTTTATATCCAATATCGCAAAATACTTCAACATTAAAATCAGACCCCTTATTTAGATTGACATGATAATCACCAGTATATGCATTACCTTCACGAGGTATATATCCATCATTATATTCAAAATTATTAGAGCAAATAATAATTGGTTCTCCTCCTGTGTATTCATCTAAATTATGATTAAAATTATCAGCAACTGTTGTATAAGTACCATTATCAATTTCATCACACCCGTGTACTTCATAATCTCGGTCTGGTCTATTACAAATTATTGAGGTGGGTGTATTTAATATTTTATCACAACTATTATTATTCCATTCACAAGCGTCATTAGTATCACAACTAGATTGATCAGTCCATTTTTTACAATTATTTCTTACTTTAGCATATAATTTACTAATTCCATTATATCTTAAGTTTTGTTGTATAAAATGAGGTTCTTTAATATCAACAAATTCTAAAAGTCCACATTTGTGATCATTTGAAGGAGGATCTTCCCAGAATCTAATAGCATTACAATTTTCAATATTATCACACGCTTCTTGACATTTTGTTAAATTTCTATTATATTCTTGACCTCTATAATCCAATAGACTAATATCACGATCTCCTATTTGTCTTGAATTTGTTATTTTTGAATCTAAAATATCATTAATTATTAATTCTAAATCTAGTGAGTCAATTAAATTTGGTTCATTTAATGTACATAAATTATTAACAAAACTACAATTTGGATTATGATTACATTCATCACTGTCAGTTGATAAATTTTCGCAATAATTACTAATATAAGTTCTATATACGTTATATATAAATTCAGAATTTATTTCTTCATATGAGTTTGTAGAACAATAAATTTTATCAAATAATCTTGTATTACCTTGTCTTAAATTATTGTATGCAACTCCGTAATTACCATCATTCAACCAATGTCCTTGTTGACATTTAATAAATTTAGTAGAATCAGATGGGTCAGTCATATAACTATTAAGTGCTTCTTCTTTTGGTAATCCATCACAACTGTCTACATAATTTCTATTTCCACAAACTTCACTTTTATTTTGATTGACACAGGTTACATTTACATCAAAAGATAATAAACGTAAATCATTTTCTTCTACATTAAAAATAGTTGGATCTATTGATGCTATTGGAGATGAACATTCTTCATTTGGATTTGGTATTTTAGCACGATTATAAATACAAACTTTTTCAGTAATTTCTTCATTTGCTTGATTCGTAGTTATTACTTCAACATTTTCGCATTCTTCTTCATTATTATTATAAATTGAACACGTATCATCAAACTGGTCTGATATAGATATACAACTCGAACTAATGTTATTATAATCAATTAAATTTTGTGCAAAACTATCTCCAAGTGGAATTTCAATTTGTGTAGTATCATTCTCATTACATCCACTTAATGTATATTCTTGATCTCTCACACAACTTGTTACCTCTGCTGTATTCTCGCTTACTCCTGTACCATGTTTTATTTTATAATATGTTTCTGCGATATTTTGGTGATGTCTATGTTGAAGTTCTTGAAATTCATCACCTGAAAATATTTCTATGACATCTTTTATACAACATTGATGATGTCCATCATTATCAACCCAATATTGGAATCCATTACAAGAATCATTTAAATCGCATAATTCTTCACATTTAGTTCTATTATTCCTAAAATTACCATAATTCTTCACACACCCATTCGTATAAATAGGCTGGACAGTTTGATCATTGTTTTGATATACATCTCGTGAACTCCAATCTATATTTCTTAATTTAAATGAATTATGGTTTATATAATCTACAAATGAATTATAATCTAATGTTGTTTCTGGTTCAATGTAATTTCTATATATATCAAATTTATTTTCATCTGTTATTTTTTCATAAGAATTATTTGTACATGATATTTGATTGTTACCACTTGATTTAGTACATTGGCCATTTTTCCATTGACATTTAATATTATTATCATCATCATTTCTTGTATAATAATTTAAACATGAATTTTCTGTTCTATGTATATCACAATTATTTGTATATTCCCTATTTCCACAAATAAAATTATCAAACCCGGTTGCACAAATTAACTGAATATCTCTTTGATCTTCATTTGAACTTAAACAATTTTCACTTAAAATTGTATATTCAGACTGTTCTGTAGTTAAACATAAATCTCCAGAACAATTTGTATTACTAAATATAGAATGAATAGTACAACATTCTGGTTCTGTACATTCTTCCGAACAAATATTACTCGGATTATTATTATACATATGATTACTACAATCAAAATCAGAACAAGTAATATCTGGCACATATATATCTACACAGCAATTTTCTGGATTACATTCAAGATTGTCACCGCATTCTATATTTCTATTAATTTTAGTGTCTGGACAAATGACAGTATCACAATTTGATGAAGGAATTGAACCCATGCCTTGCTCACATAGCTTTGATGGCAAAGTACACGGCATGCCTCCATCTCTTGCATCTCGATGAATAACGAGCAGTTCGTCACCAATAGTAGTACAAGTTGACTCTTCTTTATAACTTTCTATACAACTTAGCATTTCGGAAAGACTATCACTAAGGTCTTGATAGTCCTCGTCTTGATCTTTATGACATTTACATAATCGCATACGGCCGGTCGCATTGCAATCTTGTTGTTGTATTGGATTAAACATGCAAACATTTTCGCTGTGGGGAGGCGGTCCTGATGCTGGTATATATTGCGGTGCGGCGCTAGTAAATCTTGAGTCGCTAGAATAATGTAAGCACGGGCTTCGTCGGCGCGGTGGTGAGACAATGAGTTCCCCATTCCTGTCATAAGCTTGTGCAAATGCATTAACTAAATCATCCTGTGTGCGTATATTCCAGTCATCCTCCACGCAAGACATTCTTTGAATAGGAGAAAAAGTTTGACACACATCAGTACATGATTGTTCGTTAGCATTGTGGACATCTGGGTAAACCCAGATGGTATGCTCATCAGCTGCAAACACATCATCCCTTTGCTGCTCTAATGAGATTTCAAACGCATCTCCGGTAGATATTTGACCATCACCAGCTTCACAAAAAACTGATGGACACGCCTGACCACCATTTGATGGTTGGCTAATAATGTTTACCAAATTTTGATCAAGAGAGAGACACCTATTTATATCTTCAGTAGTTGATTCACAATTAACTGGCTCGTTGTCTATGCAGCATTCAGAAACTGTACATTCTGATTCACACATTATAGATGGATTATTTATTGTAGTGTCTGGACACTCAAAATTTTGGCATGAGTTTTCTATTTGAAGGCAACAATCATCATTCGTACAATTAATATCTTGACATATTCCGCCTGGATTATTGATATAATTGGATGGACAAGATTCGCTATTTAAATATGATACACATGTTTGATTTTGATCTAATAAAGTTTCCGCTCTGTCTATCAAATCATTTAAATTTTGAACGTTTAATAAACCTATAAAATCATCTTGTGTAAGTGTTTCTTCATCTCTATTATCAAATAAAATATTAAATTGTTGATTACTTAATCCATTAAATATATAGTCACTTTCTGGACATTCATCTTCTCCTGGTTCACAATCAGACTCCTCACCGTCTCTGTATGGACAATCAGTTCCTAAGCCAACCCGATAATTTGCAATATTGTATGTCTTTGTACAATCAGTAGTGCATTGTGTCCAACTACCATCACAATTTTGATCAGAATCAGTATTACAATTTATTGTGTCAAAATCATAATTTAAAATGTCTTCACTTGGACAAGGACACTCCCCTTCTCCCTGAATACAATCAGATATTTCATATGCCAATTCTTCACAAGTCTTACCATTTCCAATCGAATAATTTATGATATTATTTAAGGCTTCTTCCCTTCTCGTCTCTGCTGATTCGCAATCTACTGTACATATAGGTATAACAAAATCACAATCACTATCTAACTCATCTGGACAAGTTCCTTCTCCTGGATAACAATCAATAATCATGTTATCGTCATATTCACACCTCTGGCCATTACCCACCTTTTGTGTGCTTATAATAAACTTTTTTTGACAATCATCTAAATTGTGATTTCTATCACCACAAGATGTGAAATCACCAATACAATCAGTATCGAGTGGACAATTACCATCTCCTTGATTACACAAGTGAATTTCATTATTAAAATAAGGACAATCCTCTCCGGACCCAAGTGAATATTCTTGTATTGTATATGTCTTTTTACATTCCTCATCGCATTGTGACCAAGAACCAGAACAATTTCTATTTATAGATGTAATAGTGCATGTGTGATAGCCCAATTCTGGGTCTATAATATAATTAATTGATAATAAATCGAACGGATCCCCTTGTGTAGTAGTATCAGATGTAATATCAGTGATTATAAAATCACCATTTATACTACAATTGCTTATATTTATATTGTCACCAATATGAAAATTATCTACATTCGGAGTCGTTATTTGAGCTAATTTATAATGATCCTCAAAATCTATGGAGTCAATCCAGTTCCACTCTTTTGGTATATTAATATTAAAATGTTCAGTTCCATTTAAAGATCCTGAAAAAATCAAATCTACATTTGATAATGTATTTTCTATAAATAATTCAGCTAAAATTATAGACTTGTTATCTACCGTGTCGTCAACACTAATAGTTATTCCATCCGGATCACTATCTATACTGGATCCACCACTTTGCCAATTGTTATAAGAATCATTATTTAATGTTTCTCCGTTTAATAATCTAGATGTAATAATAGTATTATTTGGAATTACGGCTGGACATCTATTAATTACAAGAGAATTTAAAATAAAATCATCCTTTTTATATAATATAATTTGCAATTTTATATATCCATGAATTGATTTATCCTTCTTTATTATTATGTCACCAAATCCCGTCGTTAAATAAACGTTATTTAAAAAATCCTCCGGAGTAAGTGAAGTATTTGGTAATATACAGGGGATCGCACCGAATATCACAATCCCGTCGTTTAAAGTCTGGAGTGCAGTTGCTCTGTCTGAGTTATTAACACTACTTTCCATATGGTCCAAGTACGATTTATAAAATTCGCGTGTCATAAGATACACGTCAAACGTGCACAGTGATGCCCGCCCTTCCTCAATTAAATTTTGGGATATTTGTTGATTATATGGCGAAACTGGATAATAACTTGAATCGCCCCATACTTCTTCCCGTATTACACAATTATTACAATTGTCTCTCGATTCTCTGCAATTAGCCTCTTGATCATCTAAACAAATATTTTGTATATTTTGTCGGTTCCACAAGTTTTCAAATAAAGATAGTGATAATGAATTTACGCTATCGGCCTCATGGCCTCCATTATGTTTTAAGCAGGATCGCCACGTCACCGTCGCACTTTGTTCCCAGTGTTGTCTTTCAAACTCTGTTGATGTAGAACACGATGGAACGGAACAATTATCTAAAGTTCTAAGAGTATCTTTAATATTACATGAATCTATATTTCCAATACAATTATAATATTCTATTATTTGTTCTTCACTACATATATTTTGATACAAATTACAACTATTTAACAACTTATAAAAATCAACCTCATTATTAGTAAGGGTTTCCTGAATTCTTAGACATTCTAAAGGGGAGTACAAATAGTCTTCATCTATACTTACAACATCTATACAAGTACTTATATCTTCAGCGGGATATCGTTCATTACAAAAATCGTATTTGTGTACCCTATCTATAATTTCATTAATACAAAGTTGTACAGAGGGATCTGTTTTAATATCATTTATTAAATCTGCACAAGTATCGCACGTTATTAGACTATCTTCGCAGAGACTACTCTCTCTCCTATTAAATATACAGTTATTGTCATCATTAAGTTCACATATATCTATATCAGTACAAGAATTCAGTCCGTTATGCTCATGACATATATCGTCATATATTTCTGTACAACACCCCATAGTCACTAAATCATAACATTGTATCATTTGGGGGTCAATGGCCACCATTGCATTGATGCAAGATTCCGAACTTTCCAACTCAGTCGGAATTATATTTTCTATGTACTGTGCCTGTCCCCATGGTTCTTCTATCGTGACCTCCTCCGACTCGGAGGAACAATTTGGATCAATAGTATGGTCTACACAATCTGCACCATTTCCAAATCTGTCCTGGGGTGCTGTTGGAGCAGATACATGTATTTCACAAGTATCCGGGTCTTGATGAGAGGTTGTATTGCAATCCATATGTATATTATTTTGTAAATCATATAAATACATTAATCTAGAAATAATATGGTCTTTACTACAATTTGGTATATATAGATCTAATGTTTCATCTAAGTTTTCAGTATTATTAGAATAATAAAATAAAAAATCCTCAAAACTATTAAAATCTGGAGAATCTTGTTCGACTCTGCATTCTGATACTACTTCTAAATCAGTGTCATATAAATTATTATAATTATCTATTTGCATTCTATATTCTAATAATAATCCTGCTCTATTTAAAATATTAACACAATCATCTCCGTCAATTCTACATGATTGAATATGATTACTACAATCTGCTGGATCCATATGATTACAATCAGTAGTTAATGACGAATAATGATGCTCTCTTTCTTCAAGTTGTTGTTGCGTTACATTACAACTTCCTTCGAATTGATAACATTGCTGTGTACCTGAATATTGATCTGCATCATCAATATCATAATTTATACACGTCCCTAAACCACTTTTTGGTACAATTAAATTAATATTTCGAATACACGAATCACTACACGAAGTTTCATCAAAATCTTGACTTCTTGAATCATCCGAATTCTGATCTATTTTATAAATACAATCATAATTTGGAATGCACTCTCCAAATGTTCTTTCAGTATGATCTATTGAAAAAAAAGTTCCCTCTTCTTGAAAATGATAACCCGAAATGTCTATATTATACATTTGACCATCAGAACCCCGCACGGTCTCGGTCGACGGGGCAGCTGAACACGATGTAACTTTTACTTCATCTCCATTTCTGCTACATCTATATTCTGCACTATCGGAAGCACCTGTCTTATTTTCACAACAAATACCATATCTTTCTGGGTTTTCAGTTTCTCCAATTACTGTTCCGAATGTATAACCGTCATTACACTGGTTTTCCCCTTCTAAAGGCATTGTTGAATCCATATTAGTAGTACATACTAAATTATCTAAATTATTAGTTGGGTGTGAATTATGAACAGGTTCACAAGGCGCGCATACTCTATCACTATTATCTGTTTTTTCTACATCTGTATATTCATTACTTTGACAACTAGTAATATTCTGACAAATGTTATTATCTATATCTAACCATTTATTTTCTTCGCACTCACTTATTATAGATTCACAAGTATCATTATCATTATCAATACCTGGTTTATAGTGGTAACCAAACTCACATTGACTTACGGAATCACCTAGTACTATTCTAATACCCGTATTAGCATGGGTACAAGTATATGTAACATCTGGTGCGGCATTGGCAACCACATTGCAAGTGCCACACTCAGCATCGGCTATATCGGTACCATATACTGATATGAATCTATTAGTGCAAGTATCATGTGCCATACACGTGTCAGCCGAATATTCATTACCAGTTGTATGGAAGAAACCATGGGCACAGTATTTTTGATCTTGATTCGGTTGTATGTGAGAATCCGTTCCACTGTTACAACTATATGTAACATTTGGTGCGGCGTTGGAAACCATATTGCACATTGTGCACGTGTCCATGGTATTTACATCACCTATTTCATGGAAGTAGCCATCTGCGCAGTATTTTCCATCAGTATT
>MDTC01193883.1_pt1 | contig 14301 bp, 13 predicted proteins | sample 811181 | NCBI WGS metagenome assembly MDTC01 (sample SAMN05326644, study PRJNA326480) | marine metagenome | isolation source: seawater | place: Pacific Ocean: North | collected 2011 | reverse complement strand
TATGGCAAACTGTACCACCCTCAAGATCAACACCCCATCAAGAGACAAGTAGGTGGAGATCATTACAACCGATATGCTATACAGCCTGTAGACTTCATCATTGCTAACAAGATAGATTGGTGTGAAGCCAACGCTATCAAGTACATCACAAGATGGAAGAACAAGAACGGCATAGAAGATATCAAGAAAGCTATCCACTATCTTGAGATACTACTGGAACGTTTACAAAATGAAGATAGTTGAAGGTAAGTTTGGTAAGAAGGAAGACACAGGTGTTAAAACATCTGAGTTCCTAGCAGCTCTGGCTATACGTAGCAAGGAACACGAAGACGAAGGTAGACCAGTTAAGTGTGTTGTTGTCATGTATGAAGACGGTGAAGTGTTTGAACTAACAGCAACCGAACAATACCCTGATGGTGTATACTTACTACTTGGCCTAGCTAAAGCAGCAATAGAAAACGAGACACTAGGAATCACATAGTGAATGGAAAGCCCCTGCATAAAACAATGTAAGCTAGTCAACGATAAATGTTCAGGGTGTCACAGAACGAAAGAAGAAATTATTAATTGGACAAGATACACAGACCAACAAAGGAGTAATATCATTGGACGCATATCAACAATACATACACAAGTCCCGCTACGCACGATACCTACCAGAAGAACAACGTAGAGAAACGTGGGAAGAAACTGTTAACCGCTACGTTAACTACTGGGTAGACCGTGCTGAACTAAACGACTTTGATGTATCAGAGATATCTAAAGCTATTCAAGATCTAGATGTAATGCCATCTATGCGAGCACTGATGACCGCAGGTGAGGCACTAGATCGTGACAACGTAGCAGGTTTTAACTGCAGTTATTTACCTATCGATCACCCCAAAGCATTTGACGAGATGATGTACGTCCTGATGTGTGGCACAGGCGTAGGGTTTAGTGTTGAACGGCAGTACATAGCAAAGCTGCCAGAAGTAGCGGAGACATTCCATGAAACCGACACAGTTATTAATGTTGCAGATTCGAAGATCGGATGGGCGAAATCGTTTAGGGAGTTGGTATCACTGCTGTACTCAGGTCAAGTTCCCGGATGGGACGTTAGCAGAGTTAGACCTGCAGGTTCCACGCTCAAGACTTTCGGAGGTCGTGCAAGTGGTCCTGAACCTCTCATCGATCTTTTCAAGTTCACAGTTGAACTCTTTCAGGGAGCAGCTGGACGAAAGCTTACATCCATTGAATGCCACGATCTTTGCTGCAAGATTGCTCAAATCGTCGTTGTCGGAGGAGTCAGACGAAGCGCCCTCATCAGTCTCTCCAACCTAACCGATGACAGGCTACGCCGCTGTAAGCATGGGCAGTGGTGGGTTGATGAACCCCAACGTGGGCTGGCTAATAACTCTGCTTGTTACACAGAGAAGCCAGACTTTGAAGCATTCCTGAATGAGTGGACTAGTCTGTATGAATCACGATCTGGTGAACGAGGTGTCTTTAGTCGAGTGGCAAGTCAAAAGCAAGCTGCAAGAAACGAGCGACGAGATGCTACCTATGATTTTGGAACTAATCCATGTAGTGAAATCATCCTCAGACCCTACCAGTTCTGCAACCTATCTGAAGTTGTTATCAGGCCATCCGATACGCTCGCTAGCCTCAAACGAAAAGTACGCATTGCGTCTATCCTTGGAACTTTACAGGCTACCCTCACAGACTTTCGATACCTCAGAAACGTCTGGCGAGTAAACACAGAGGAAGAAGCACTACTAGGTGTTAGTCTTACTGGTATCATGGATCACCCTGTACTATCAGGACGAGAAGACAAAACAAAACTCAAGAAGTGGCTAACGGAGATGCGTAATGAAGCTATCGTCACTAACGAGCAGTGGGCTAAGAAACTGGGCATTAACCCTTCTGTCGCTATTACTGCGATCAAGCCTAGCGGTACTGTTAGTCAGCTGGTCGATTCTGCTAGTGGGATTCACCCTCGCTACAGCAATCAATATATTCGCAGAGTCCGTGCAGACTCTCGTGACCCACTTTGCTCCGTCCTAGAGGCCGCTGGTGTGCCTGTGGAGGACGATCTAATGTCACCAAGTACTAAGGTATTTTCCTTTCCTATTGCGTCTCCTGAAGGCGCTGTGACAGCCTCAGACATGGGTGCTATGGAGCAGCTAGAACTATGGGAAATATATCAGGACTACTGGTGTGAGCATAAGCCATCAATGACTTGCTACTACCGTGATGATGAGTTCCTTGAGGTAGGACAGTGGTTGTACAATAAGTTTGATAAGGTTTCAGGCATTAGCTTCTTGCCTTACTCAGATCACACGTACCAACAAGCACCATATGAACCTGTTGACAAGAAAACTTACAACCAGTTAACTAAGGACTTTCCGAAAGAGATATCGTGGGATGTAGAAGAGGCCAGCGATATGACTGAAGGGTCACAGCAACTGGCCTGCACAGGTAACAACTGCGAACTATGACATAAAGATCATAGAGTAACCGTCCTTTTTGCCTGCGTCCTCTGGCTTATCCTTTGGGTCATGGGGCGTAGGTATTCCTTGCGCTTGCATCTTCTTGATGCGATCTTTAGAACGCTGACACATACTGTGATAATCGTGAGATGTATAAGATACTGTGTGATCTTTGTCTTTCATTATTAACTCCAGTTAAAACTCTTCTATTTCTTTGAACCCAACAAGAAGATTCAAACCCTTATCTCTTACTATTTGGTTAAACTTCCTGTCCTGTAACGACTGCATCCAAGTAGCACCGAACCTTTTGTTGCCTTCTTGTATAAACTCAGCCATAAGAGCTTCGTTGTTTCCGGGGTGTGAAGCATAATTAGCGCCATACTCTAGCAGTTCTTTTTGTTGGAATGCGTCAGCCTGTAAAAACTTTTGTGATACTACCAGCGCACCAAGAACACGCTCAACGTAAGGCTCAGTAACTTCTCTAAGCAAAGCCGTTTCGGATGCACTAAGCTTGATACCAATAAAAGAAGAATCAATTACAGGTATGTTAGCTTCTGTCCTATAAATGTATTTTTGTACTTCTGTTTGATTTGTAGGAGTTAATCTAATCTTAGTAATAATCTCAAACGCGCTTGCTTCTTTAGTTGATACACCGCCAACACGACTAGTATCTAGAGGTAGTTGTTCTCTAAGAAACGGGATACGCTGTTGTACTTGCTCTATAGGAGTACGTGCTAGTCTTTCTTCACCATCAATAATACGAGCCAAGTCTGATACACCAGTAGGAACAAAACCTTTAGCTATGTCTGTACCATAATTTTCCAGACCAGCGGCTTTGTCATACTTAAAGTAATCCATAAAGTTTATCGCACTTTCTAGTATGGTTTTGTTTACTGTGGCATTTAGTAAAGCAACTATAGTGTCATCAGCAAACTCAGCCATTCTGTTGTACTCAGGATCTTTAGGATCGTAGGTAACTAGACGATTAACAGCATCTACCATATCGACAAATAAACTAAGCACAGTACCTATAGGCTCAATCCTATCAAAAGCTACGTAAGTATCACCTATCAATACAGACCTTTCAGGTATTCCTGCTTGTTGCATACGCCTACGTTCTTGTGCATCTTTGGCAGTTCCCGTAATAAACGGCAAACCTTCTTCGTTAGAAAGAGCAAACAAAGTAGCAATAGGAGCAATAACTGTTGTGCCTAGTGCCGCCCTTACTAACCAATCATCCATATCCTTTACTTGATAAGTAGTCTTACCATCAATTAATTTTTTCTTTAATACTTTAGGCCTAAAGAAAGGGATAAAAGCAAACGGAGTGTACGACATACCATCAACTACAATATTATAGGGCGTCTTTGCAAAAGGAAACGCTGTCGTTAAAGCAAGAGACTTTATATTGTCAGCAACAGAATATTCTTTACCTGTTCTAGATTTCTCCCTGTTTATTGCGGCAATAGCGCCAGAAATATTAAAAGACTTTCCTTGCTCTAAAGGCAATCTTCTTTGAAACGTCATGTTCAAGGCAAACTCACGGATATCCTCATAAGGTATGTCTTCTTTGGAAAACAAACCCTTAAACATTTCGTTGCTCTTTTTTTCAAGAGCTAGATTAGCTTGACGTACTGCTCTAAACTTAGCCGCACTTGTTTGCTCTTCTGCTAACTTGTACTCACCTTGATATCTAGAGTTGTGTACATCCATAACTTCTTTGAAGTATCTGGTGTGTAACTCATTAATGTCAACGCCTTCTTTGAGCGCGTCTTTAACTGCTTGAGCACGAGTAAGTTCTGCAATACGGACAAATCTAAAAAAGACTTTAGCCGCTTCGTCAATAGCTACTGCCGCTCTTTGAGGTATAGTTATCCATGATAGCTTATCAGGAACTTTTTGATTTGCCATGTACTCTATATCAGTAAAATATCTAACTACTTCTTCATCAGTTAAATTAATACTTTTAGCAAATTCTTCTAAATCAATATCTTTAAAGTTAGAATCACTAGATGCCCAAGATTTTACGTAAGCTTTTTTAGCTTCTTCTACTAGTTGTTTTTTACTTACCCCTCTTGATCTAGCAACCAAAACAATGTCTGATGCTACGTCAGAAGCAATACCTGTCTTCATGGCAGATGAAAAGTATCTAGCCATGTTTGTAAACAACTCAGCATCCCTTCCCATTACAGACATAAAAGCAGCAAAACTATTTGCCGAACCATTTCGTATCATAGATTTAGGAGCGTGGATTACGCCTTGAGCCATAGCACTAGCAATGTTTGCACCAAACATTCCAGTAGAAGCTAACAAGGAGTTAGTGTACATACTGCCTAGTATAGAAAGGATACTCCATTGTTTAGTTCCAGCATCATTCAAAAGAGCGCGAACAATGTCAGGACGTAGTGCTGTAAACTCTTCAGGTAAAGAATCAACCGCACCAAGCAAACGGTCTACCGCCTCTTCACATTCTTTTGATATAACTTTTCTAGGCACAATCTACCCCAAACAAATTAGTAATTAACTTACCTTCATCAACACGCCTTGTGTTTTCAGCAGTAAATCGTTTAGTCTTTTTAGCTTGCGTAAGAACATGAGAAGCGGCAGTGCCATTCATTCTACGCATATCAGCAACATAAGTATTTAGGTACAAATCTTGGACAAGTTTAACCATTTCTTCACTGTCACTTAAACCTTCTTTCTTTAACTTACGCATTTGTTTTAGTATCTGATCAACTCTTTGCTCTGCTTCAAGAAACAAAGGACGTAATGCTTCCATTTCTTCTGCAGAAAAAATACGCTTAGTATCCATCAACATATCTAAAAGAGTGTCATACTCTTTGGCTATAAACCCTTCTTGTTTTAACAAACGAGCAGACTCTTCTAAATTTTCAAAAGTAAATTTACCAAAGCTAGGTAGGTTTTCAGCAGACCACAAAGCGTCCTCTTCATCTAGACCCATTTGCTGTGCCCTTAAAAATTTCTTACGTTGTTCTGTAGTATTAGCTGTTGCCCGTCTACCTATTTCTTCTGCCGTCATTTGTTCTGTACGGCCCATGTCTCGACCCATACCTTCTTCTGCTCTTTTACGTGCAGTAGACTCAGCCATAGTACCAGCCTTTATTAACTGGGCTTCATCAACACCACGCATAGTTTCATCAGCATATTGAACAGCGGGACGAACACCAGCAGATGACAAGGTAGGCGGTGCATCTAAACCAATACGAGGACTAGCATCTTTGGACATTTGTATATAATTAATTTTATTTGCCGCATCAGTTACAGGATCACCCGTAGGTCTAGGAGGAGGTATAATAAAATCAATCTCTGCTCCTGTAGTGTTGTGAACTTCAAGTCTATTTTTAACAGCGGCTAACTGTCGTGGGTTATCATAAAGTTTACCATTTACGTTGACGCGATATCCACCATTAGGCGCAAAATCAAAACCAGTAAGAGTATTGACTTCTGTTTCTAGTTCTCCTATACGTCTTTCTGCTCTTTTAATACGAGCCCTAGCACCTGCCTGTCCCGGTTGTAACTCACCAGAACGAGAAGCTAACCTACTTATTTGATTTTCAATTTCAACTACTTGTTCTTTTACTTCCTTAGACTTTTTGTTAGCACGATTAAGCTCGTTTGTTCTAGCTTGCTCTAACTTTTTAATTTGTGACTCAATAGGCTTACGCTTTTTACGTCCAACAGTAGCAGCTTTAGATTGAAGATCTGCTATCTGCATATCAATGTTTTGAATTTTCAATGTAGAAGGAGTAGACTGAGTTACTTGTGGCTCAATGTCAATGGTAGCAGTTGTTACTGGTGTCTCTTTAGGTTGAACACGCCCACCAGATAAAGTCTGTGGTACAGGCTGTGGTGCAAGTTTAGGAGGAACAACTGGAGCAGGTTTCTTAACCAACTTAGAAGCCGCTTGAGCAGCTTTAACTCCTCCTACCGGAATAGCAGAAATACCTGCACCAAGGGCAGCACCAAACATAGTGTTTTTAACTCTGCTGTCACCGAACTCAGGATACACAGGAACTAAAGAACCTGCCGTAGCACCAGCACCAGTACTACCTACTAAAGTAGCCAACATAGGAGTACCTTTTAACAGCATACCAGCACCGCCTGCAGTTGCTGTAGTGGCTAATCCGGTTACTGGATCGTACATACCTCCTGCTGCTATACCAGTAATATAGTCAGCCATAGCTCCTTCTCGTGCTACTTCAACACGATTACGGAACTCTTCACGTAAATCTTTCTTGTTACCTGTAATTGTTCTTATTGAATCAGTAATGCCTTCTTCTATTCCAATACGCTGTGCTTTAGACGTTTTGGTATAGGGAACAAGACCGGGAACTCCATAGTAATTAGCTAAAGGAGCATCAACTTGTTCTGCAAACTTAGACTGTTCTTCTTCAGGCACAGGACCAAGGCGCTTTGCTTCTAACGCAACAGCAGCATTCATTATTCGAGAACGTACTTGTTCTGGTATAGAATCAACAGGCGCATCGCTGTATAAAATAATTAACGCCTGATCAGGTACTTCTTCAATAGGCGTGTCTTTATACTTCTGAATAATTTTCTTTTTAGCTTGCTGCTTACTAGAAAATTTGTCTACTGTTTCATCAATAACATCAAGGTAATCAGTGTATTTATCAACAACACTTGGCATTAGTTAAAATCACCTATTTCCTCTAAAGCGGCATTTAATGCTTCTGGTCCAATAACTTGACCTAGCGTTGAGCTTTCCCCGCCTTGACCACTAGGAGTAGAAGTATCACCGCCTAGAACAGTATTACTAGTTTCTGGATCAAGCGACCAAGATTTATTAATAGAAGGTATAAAAGCAGATGTAGCATTGTCTTCTAAAAATTTTATAGATGCCTCAGTTAAGTTACCATTACTATCTATAGATAATTCTACAGGTTTAAGATTACTTTTATTTTGCATACCAACCATATCAGCAAACATAGCATCTGTATTTAAAGTCATAACACCTTTAACTAAATTTTTACCTTGTCTTTTAGCTTCATTAGCCAAGTACTTTGCTTCTAACTCAGCAAATTTAGCAGGAGCATCAGCACCAAAAACTTTTGTAGCGGCTGCTAAACCTTCTTTTCGGTTAGCATCAGTAATAGTTTGATTTTCTTTAACCCACGTCGCCCATTCTTGATTTGCTTTTACTATGTTAGATTTTTCTTTTTGATCTTCCATAATGTCAAATAATTGTTTAGCTGTCATATTGCTAGCTAAAGCAGGATCTATATCAATATCTAAATTAGATATTAAAGTTTGAAAAGCTTGTTGTTTATTGTCCTCTAAATGTTGCTCTCTAACTTCTTTTAAAGGGACTCCTGCATTATACAAATCTACATACTTTTCACCTAAAGAATTAATAAAGTTTCCTGTCCTAGCTTTTTTCATGGCAGCTGCGTTTGTTTCTTGTAAGCTGTTTATTTGCCCAAGTAACTTATCATAAGGAACGCCAAGCCCTTCCATACTGCCTATATAGCTGTTTAACATTTCTTGTGTAAGTTGTCCAGACTGTGCTGCTTGTTGAACAGCTCTAGTTCCACCAAAAATACCTTTTTCCTTTAGTCTTTGCTCGCGTTCTCGACGCCTAGTCAACATACCACCTACGCCAGCACTTATGCCAGTACCAAGATTAGCAAGACCTTGCCCCATAAGTTGACCAGTAGTTGCTCCTGATCTAGCCAGCATTCCACCTATATCAATAGCCATCTTATTTACCTTTTAATTAAAAAATTCTATCTAAGATATTAGAACCTAGCGCACCGCCAAACAAGCTGCCTATGCCAGAGCCAAGACCACCATAGATGCCGCCATACAAATTAGCAAGTGCGGCTCTTTGACCAACAGTACCAGAAATGTTTGCCATCTGTGCTTCTAGACCAAGTTCGCCTTGCTGTCTACGTGCTACGTCTGCCAGAGATGCTACGCTGAGTGCAGGCGAGAACGCTGACAACATAGCAGCCTGCGGTATGTAAGCGCCCTGTAGAGCACCCAAGCCCATCTGTTGCTGTGCAGCGTCAAGTGCTTGTTGTTGTGATAGAAGACCAGCACCTAACCCTGTAAACTGGGAACCAATCGCAGCCTGTTGCTGTTGCTCTGCTTGAGCTTGCTGTATAGCCGCCAAAGCTGCTTGGTTTTGTGCAGACTCTTGTGCCTTAGCTAGAGCCAGTTGCTCTGGTGTACCGCCAAACATTGCTGTACGAACACCTAACCGACCTTGACTAGCCAGACGCTCTTCCAGTGCAAGCCTCTGTCTTTCTTCTTCACCAATCTGTGTAGCCCTAATACGGTCATACACTTCTTGTTCTCTAGCACCCATAGGCATACCAACTTGACCCATGAATTGCCCACCAACGCCCATTGCCTGTTCAGCCGCAGTTCCTATTTGACCAACACCTGCTGGTGTAGTGCCAAACCGGGACAAAGCCGCAGACTCAAGAGCATCTTGTAAAGCCTGTCCAGAAGGAGACAAAGTATATTGAGTTTGTTCTCCTGCGCTAATCGTCCCTGTTGGCCCTGCCACAGTAAACGGCTTAAACGAAATATCAGGAGCCGTAGCTTGTGGAAGGTCTGCAGTGTAGAGATTCTCAATGTTACTGGGAACAAAGGCTTCTACAACATCACTTAAAAAACCCATTAGTAAATACCCCTGTTTTTATCGTAATTTATCATATCGTTTTACCTACAAGTGCTAATACATTCATTTCCTGTATGGACAACGAGTAGCCGTTGATGTCTGTCTCAAGTCCTACGCTTACCACTGAGCCGTAGCCTGTGGTGTTTAGTGAGTTTCTACTCAGGGTAATACCCTCTTCAGAGTACTCAGCGATGTTGTATTCAGACTGTCCATAGAAGCCCGGAATAGCACTACTGGTTCTGAACGTGCTACTGCTGGCTGATGTTGAAAAGTCGTAAGCCCACTTGAGGAATATGTCTGAGTTGTTTCCTCCAATCAGAGTGGGCCTAATCTTTTTCAGCATCTTGATTCGTGCTGGATCACCAAAGGTAAGGCCGGGGCTAAAGTACCTGAAGCGGTAAGAGTTACCGTTGTCTAAGTAGTTGTTGTACTTACCTAGCCCAGCTGTTGTACCAATGTATATGTCACCGTTCCTGTCCCTGTGGAAACTCTTAAAGTCCACACTAGGCCAGCGTGTTACCCTGTACGACCCGTTGTCCAACAAACCCCTAACGTCAAAACAATAAACGAGGTTAAGGTCTGGGAAACACAGCAGATAAAAATAATTCTCAGGGCTGTACACAGAACTTACAGGCTCAGTTTTAGCCAACGTGTTAGCAATGATCTCCTGCTTGATGTTTCTGCTTAAGTCAGTAATAGGCAGAGACTTTTCTTGTATGGTTCTACCAAGGCTACGCAAGCCTGTCTGAGTCAAGAAGATCAAGTCAGTACCAATGTTTTGTACACTCTTACGGTCTACACAGCCAACACCCGGAATAGCATCACGTATCTCCATAGATGCAGGGCTTTCTGCGTTAGCGTACACAAGCGTGTTGTTCTCACCAAAGATAATCAACATACCGTTGTGTGCTGCAAGAGCCACAACTTTGTCAAACCCATTAGGCCACGCCTTAGATACATCAATAGAACCACTAGATCCACCAGCAAAGTCGTGTCCCTTAAGGAGATCAGACCAGTAGATTGTGTTGTCATCACTGGCGTTGCCTACGCACCACACACGACCATAAGCTGCGATAGCCTCGTGAGCATATTGTGCAGACGCAACAGACGCACCAGAAACACTGGACATCTTAGTAACTGCACCGAGACTGTTGCTGTACACCAGAGGCTCGTAGCCACGCTGAAAGAAGTATGCGTGATCGTTAAAGTTAAATATCTTCCAATCGTTAGCACTAATTGTGTACGACCCCGGCGTAGCGTCAACCAGAGTAGTTGTGCCTGTCATAATCTTGTTGTTACCAGTACTAAAGATTACCTCGTTACCCGCACTGTCGTAAAACTCGTGTATGTTGTGCAGGTAGTCAGTACCTAAAACTGTCTTGTTTGTGGTAACAACAGCATTACCCTTTCGTGAAGCCAAACGACCACGCCTGTCAATGATTGCGTTGTCTGCAACTTCAGCAAAGGACGGATCCTGTGCAATAGGAGAATCCTCTGTGTTGATCCCCTTGAACGCAGGAGCAACTAGGTTAATACTCTGTAGTGGCTGGGCCATACGTACTCCTACGGGGTGTACCAGATGGTTTCGTCAGGGTGCTTCTGTGCATCCATAGCGATGGCATCTGATAGATATTTGTCAGCAATAGCAAAGTACTCAGGGGTAGATGTACCGCCTGTCTCACCTCGCTCACGCGCCAGCAGTGCTACTGCCATGTGAATTACAGGCTGACTAGGAATAGCCAGTGTATCTGAATCACCTGACAGATCAGTGTTTCTAAGAACAATCTTAGCCTTCAGAGAGTACACACCGTCAGGCTTAGGGTACACATCAATCTGTGAGTCACCGCTTCCGTCAACACCGTTGAATGTGTAGTACTCAGGTGCGCCAGAGGCTGGTGTGTTAATCAAGTACTGTTCGTCAAACCAAGACTGAGGACGATACTCCATAGTCAAGTTAGACGTATCGTTAATCAAGTGCAGGATCTTACCGTAGTCCTGTGACCCTGTAAGCGAATACGTGTAGTCATCAGCAGCTGTAGTAATTGTGAGGGTTGACCGAAGTTGTGACCAATCCCAAGCGTTCTGCACAAAGTTCTTAGCGTCGTTAATAAAGTCACTAACCATCTTGCTGTACGTGTTAGCGTTGACAGTTGTTACTTCGTCCTCTCGCAAACGTCTAAGGACATTGTTTACTAAATCTAAATATGTCATGCTATGTAGTCCCCAAACAGTCCTTTTGTTATTCCGTATTCAGCTAAAAAGTCTTCAACTGGAAATTGTAATGGAGCAAGCAACGCTGGATCACCCATACCCGGCATTCCTATATTCTGTGGCTGAAACATACTACTACCACCACTAACACTACCACCAGTACTAGATACAGGAGGCGGACCACCTATTTCGTCTGGGTCTTCTGGGGTTTCATCAATATCAACGCCTTCACCACCACCAAGGGTTATTTCAGAGTCAGCACCGTCTCCAGTACCGTTTCCAGTACCGTTTCCAGTACCGTTTCCAGTACCATTTCCACCATTTCCACCATTTCCACCATTTCCACCATTTCCACCATTTCCACCATTTCCACCATCGCCACCGTCACCACCGTCACCACCGTCGCCGCCATTGCCGCCATCTCCAGCACCATTAGTAGTACCACCAGCAGTTACTTTAGATCCATCATCATCGTCATCAATTTTTCCGTCAGCGTCTCCAATGCCTTGACCACTATCTGGACCATAATAAAAACCTGCTCCAGTTTTCGTAGGATCTACAACTGTTTTACGATCACGGTCTTCTTCTGTAAAACCACCTCCAATGGGAAAACCAGCTGTATCATCAAAACCGCCTAAATCAACCTTTGTTGGGTCTACGATATTTTCACGATCAGGAGTAAAACCTTCTGGACTAAATTCTAGAGTATCATCTTCGTCTTCTTCGTCTGTACCGCCGGGAATAGGGAAGCCAGAAGGCTCAAAGAAACCTTTAACTTGATCGTATATACCAGTAAGAACCAGACCTCCAAGGCCACCACCCAGTGTACCTACGACCCAATCTCCAAAACCACCTAGAGTGCCGCCAAAACCGGGATCGTCTGCTGTTCCGTCAAAAACATTTTCAACTATTTCTCCAATTTTTTTACCAATACCCTCTATGGTTTCTCCGGGCTTTGTTATCATATCGTTTATAAAGCCGCCAATAGAACCACCAACAGTTTCTACAGCATCTGTAATGTCTCCAAGAGTAACATCAAAAATACCGGGCGGTAACGGAATACCCGGAATAGCAAGAGGTCCAAAGACTTTCCAGTTTCTCCAATCTTCGCCAAATATAATTTCTACTCCAGCACCCATGTCTCTTTTAATTTGATCCATGCCGCCTTCAAAAACTGCGTCAATAACTTTTGTTATGTTCTGTTCGTTAAATACCCCTTTAAGCTGGTCAGGCAAAGCATCTAAAACAGCGTCTATTGCGTCTACGTTTGATACTGTCTCTAGGTCAAAATCAGAACGAGGTACAACACCATAGTAGTAATCTTCAAAGCCCTCAACGTCCATAAGATCACTAACATCTACAGCTTCTAAGTCTGCTAGCGAGGCGTCTCCTGCACCGTATCTACCAAGGACTTCTAAAAACTCACCAACATCTTTCCCTTCTAGCTTGTCTTTAAATTCTGTAATAAACTCCCTAACAAAACGAGACTCAAGAAGTTCATCACGAATAAGGTCAGACGGAATAGTGCCGTAGTCTACTTCTGTAGATCCAACGCCGGGAACAAAATCGACTTCTACTCCGTTACCGCCAACTTGTCCAAACTCAAACATTCCTGTAGCCATTATTTCTTCTGTCCTTTTAATGCAAGCAGTTTGTCAGCACCACGAATACCAAAAGATGCAGACACTGCCATAAACAGTAGGTACTGATACCAATCAGGAAGCCTGTTAAGCTCCTCAAAGGCAACGCCTATGCGGTCTAGTACTTCTACATCGTTCATCCCAATGCCCCACATAACGGCAACCACAGGCGCTGAGAGCAATAATGTAAACCACTCGTCTTTCCACGAGGTAGCACTGGCTTCTGCCATCAGCTGCTCCCAAGACGAGGTAGTCTTAATAACCTCCATCTTGGCTTTGTGTATCGCTGTTTTTTCTTCGGCCCTGTTCTTTAGCGCCTGTCCAATCAGCGTTGTTATGGGTGATATGAGGGCTTGCCACATAGGTTATCGCACCATGTAAACTACAAGGGATGCACACGCACTAACAGCAATCCAGAAGAACCTCTCTGCATTCTTGACAGAGCTTGAGTTTACCATGACTACGTTCTCTAATTCCCGTATGTCATCCTCCTGATCGTCTAGTCTTTTCTCGTGTCGATCCATGCGTTTGAAAGCAGACAACAGCTGCTCTTCCACACGGGCAATCTGAGATACCGCTTCAGTTAGCTTGTCAAGCTTTTGCTCGATGCGGTCAAGCCTGTTATCCATCATAGCTGTGTTTCCCACGCTGTCCATGTTACAGAGTTGCCGCCAGTTCAAACAAAGCGTCCATTTCTTCGCCTGTCATGCTGAGTGCAGTAGCCATAGTATCAATCCAAGGAGACACACGTTCTACAGTTGAACCGTACTCCCACTCAATAGATATAGTAGTCTTATTAGGCTCATCCATAGCAGCAATGGCATCGTTAACCATAGTTAGCTTATCTACCTGAGACAACGCTAGTCGTGCTTGACGCATAGTAACTACCAAGCCTTCACGCTTCTTAGCTAGCGCAGCTGCTTCATAGGCGTCAATTTGATCCTGCACAGTTACTACGCTAGTAGTCGTGACACCTTGGTCATCAGTAACTTCTTTTTCGTACTCAGTGAACATATCTCGCTCTGTCCATGCGTACACCCAGTTACCGTTAGCGTCTTGTTCGACACCGTCACGCACTACGACCTTGTAGTCAGCAGAAGGCGCTGGTTGAGGTGATGCTAGTACCGGATCAATGCCTAGACTCTCGCAAGTAGCTGCAGTCCAGACTTTGGGTAAAGAAGTGTTGGGATGATCGCTTCGGATTTGGCCTTGAGTTTTGACCTCACCCGTTGATCGATTGCGATATCCCGACATAGTTGATTCTCCTATGCGACTGCCCAAAATAAATAAGTGCCACCAGAAGCATTAAGTGCCG
>MDTC01198457.1_pt1 | contig 14302 bp, 11 predicted proteins | sample 811181 | NCBI WGS metagenome assembly MDTC01 (sample SAMN05326644, study PRJNA326480) | marine metagenome | isolation source: seawater | place: Pacific Ocean: North | collected 2011 | reverse complement strand
GCAGGATGTATTTCGTCAAATTAGTGCCCAATGGAACAAGCCAATTGCTAATTCTGGAAACAATCTTTCGGTTAAGGTACAGTTTGTGGTTCTTTCGAATGGACATATTCAATCAGTCAAAATTGTTGAATCATCTGGTAAAGCAGACTTCGATCTGTCGATTTTAAATGTATTCAAAGCTATTGCAAAATTTAAGCCTACGCCGAGTAAACAGGATGAAACTTTTGTTATGAATTTTCATCTGTCTGATTGAATTTTAGGAAATACAAAAATAATTGATCAAAATTCCTGATCTGAAATTATTATTCATTTTTTTTTAAATTTGTATGAATTTTCTATTGACTCTAGGTATTTAGGACTATACTTTTTATTTATTCATCCCAAAATTTTAACCCTTTATGAAATTTCTACTCTCATTACTATTATTGATTGTTGCCAATTTTGCTTCTGCTGTAGCTACTATTCCAGGTGACGATCCATTTATAAATACTAGTGGTTCAATATTTGGTACTGCTTTTAATGCTACCGACTGGATCACTTTCAGCACTAGTGCTACTCCAGCTTACGTTGCTTCTGGCGACTACGTGGAGTTTTATGGTCAAGGCTTTCACTCAACTACATGGAATGCTTTCCCTACTTACAATCAAGATTTCTTTGTCACCTTAGGCGTTGCAAATTTTCACGGCACAGTAGGCGGCTTTGCTGATCTCGGTTTAAGAATTTATGATGCAGATGGCACGTATTCTGACCATTTGAGTAATATCATAGGATCCTACACATTCGGTGGTGCTGCTTCTCGTGATATTATGTCAACTACTTCAGACACTGGTTATTACAACTCTTTGCAGTTTGCTCAACAAGCTACTTTAGGAATTGATTATGATTCATCTTTAAAAACATTTACTTTAGGTTACAGTTATGATCTTGGAGTGACTGCAACTACCTTCCGCACGATTAACATTGATGGAGGCGCCAGTAATGCATCTGCCGATGAGATTGTGGACTGGGGTATGACGGGTGCAAGTGCATTCGAGGTCGCCATGTATATGGAGTCTGATAGTTCAGCTCCCGCGGCAGGTTCTCTTCTAGCAACAGTGGATAATTTTCAAATTGTTCCAGAACCTAGTACATATGCTTTAGTAACTGGATTATTTGTTCTAACATTTATTGCATTTCGTAAAAACCGAAAATAAACTCATTGTGTCTCTATTATTTATAAATATGAGAATAATAGTTTACTCTTTAATAGCTCTGGTTTTACCAGGGCTTTTATTTGCTCAATTTTCAGGCAGCGACGATTTCAATGATAATGTTTTAGACTCAGTAATTTGGTTGGAGTTTGATCCAGACACTACAGATGACGGAGTCTTGCAAGAAGCTAACGGCAGGTTAGAGTTTACTGGAACAGGTACAGCCAGCCAATATCGTTATTGGGCGAATGCTTCCTATGATTCAGATTTCGAAATTATTTTTAACGTATTAAATATAGTAAATGCTGAAGTTCTTCCTCCTTTTGGCACATCAACTTATCCATCAATTGGAATTGAGATTTATCCTTCAGGACAAACTTCACCCGTATTTAATGTTAGAAATAGTGGATACATCTTTAGTGGGGCACCCTCAAGAGATATTTTAGTTAATTTCTTCTCAAACGAGGGAACGGTTTTAAATCCTTCATTCCCAGTGCAGCCATTAATTTTTTCTCCTTACGAAGTAGGTATTCGTTTATACTATGAAAGTGAAACTTCGTTAATCACCGTTTATTACGATTCTGACATTACCAATGGTTACCAATGGACGCCTCTAACAGATGCATCAGATGGATCTACAATTACCTTTGGAATCGATGGCGATACAGACGGGTCGTACAATCAAGATTTCGGGATTACTCCAGGAAGTGGTGGACAGCTCGAGATTGGTCTTTATGGTGCAGCTTCAAATGTAGCAATTACTTCTGGTCAGATGTATATTGATAACTTTGTCGCAAACCAAGTCACTAGTTATAATACACCGACTCCAACAATCACTCCTGCAATGGTTCTTGATTTTGAAACACAATGGAATGCAGTTTATACGGTTGAAAAAAGCACTGAATTAGAGACAGGTCCATTTACACCGGTACGTGTCGACGGAGTTGGTACGACGTTTGAAATTTCTTTGCCTACAGAAGATGCTCCCGCAAATACTGTAATTGGAACGGGCGAATCATTCAAAATCATTGATTTTACATCTGGTCAACAGGAAGCCTTTTATAGGATTTCCGTTAGTGAATAATTTTTTTTATTTAAAGGAAAAGTAGTTTTTGCTTTAAATAAATTAGGCTGAATTCTTAACTTCATTACGGAGTGTTTAGTTTGACTGTGTTTAAATCGTAGCTATTATATTCATTTATGTCTTCTATAAATATAGTTACAGATATTCCAGGCCCTAAAAGCAAGTTACTTATGGAAAGGAGAGTAAAAGCTGTTCCAAAAGGACCTTTTCATGTGACACCTATATTTGTAGAAAAAGCTGAAGGCGCAATCGTGCATGACGTTGACGGTAATTCTTTTATCGACTTTGCAAGTGGCATAGGGGTTACTAATTCTGGTCACAATAATCCTGAATTGGTAAATAGTGCGAAAAAACAGCTCGATAAATATATGCATACTGGATTCAATGTTGTCCCTTATGAGCCTTATGTCGAACTCGCTGAAAGACTGAATGATTTAGTCCCTGGTCAGGCTGATAACAAAACGTTTTTAGCCAATTCTGGAGCTGAAGCTGTTGAAAATGCTATTAAATTTGCTAGATCATATACTAAAAAACAGGCAATCATTTGTTTTGACCATGCTTATCACGGCCGGACCTATATGGCGATGTCGCTAACTGCAAAATCAACCCCCTATAAATATGGCTTTGCCCCATTTAATTCTGAAGTATATCGCACACCTTTTCCTTATCTCTATCGCTCTCCTTATAATTGTGTGAATACTTCAGATAATTGTAATATACCTTGCAATATGGATATGTGTGTGTGCCAATGGTCATTTGAGTCTTTCAAAGAAACAGTAGAAAGCCAAATCGGTCATGACCAAGTAGCAGGAGTCATTATAGAACCAGTAACAGGGGAAGGTGGATTTATGCCAGTTCCTAAGACATTCATGAAGTTATTGGAGAAATACTGTAAAGAAAATGATATTCTTTTAATCATGGATGAAATACAAACGGGTTTCGGTCGCACCGGTAAATTATTTGCGACAGAACATTTTGAAGTAGAGCCCGATTTGTTTATCTTAGCAAAAGGACTTGCCGGAGGTATGCCTTTGTCTGCAGTTACAGGACGAGCAGATATTTTAGAGAGTGTAGGTGTTGGTGGAGTTGGAGGTACCTATTGCGGAAATCCAGTTTCTTGTGTCGCTGCACTTTCCGCTATTGAACAATTCACTCAAACTAATGCTTTAGAGCATTGTACAGAGTTAGGAAAGTTATTAGAGAATCGTTTAGAAGATTGGGCTAAGAAGTTCTTATTTATTGGAGATCATAGAGGATTAGGTCCCATGCGTGCGGTCGAGTTAGTTAAAGATAGAAAGACTAAAGAACCTTATAAAGAAGCTGTCAGTAAAGTTATAAAATATTCTTATGAAAATGGAGTGATATGTATTGGCGCTGGGACATTCGGAAATGTATTGCGATTCTTAATACCGCTCACGGCTACAGTTGATCAATTGGAAGAAGGTCTAGATATCGTTGAGCAGGGGCTAGAAACAGTTATTTAATTAATATAGAAACAGTATTATGCGTTATTTAAAATTTATATTGGAAAAATTATTCTTCATTAGTTTGTTTTTTTTATTTCCCTATTTTTCTTGGGCAGAATCTGAAACGGAGATAGAGGCGCTACAGAGAGCATTAGCCGAACTAAGAGAAGAAAATGTTGAATTAAAAAAGCTTCTAGAAATCTCAGATTCGAAAATAGAGAATCAAAAAAAACTATTAGTAGATAAGGAGAGCAAAATCACTGCTTTTAAAGATAGTGCTAGAAAGGAGAGGCAAGCGAAAAGGCAATCCAGCGGTAGTAGCTTAGGTCGGGATCGAGGGCCCTCTGGTGCTTTAAAAATAGGCTCTTTAACACTCGGTGGAGCTATCAGGGCAAATTACATAAGAGGTGATTACAGTAATAATGCTGCTGATGGAGCAATTGATGGTCCGAGTCGGGACAAGGGAACAATGAACTTAGGAACAGTAATTTTTAATGGTAAGTATGAGTCCAGAGACTCAATGGCTTTTGCTGAGTATCGTTTTTATGATAATGTTGGAAGTTTTGGTGGCACTCATTTTCTCCATACTGCTTGGTTCGGAAAACAATTCAATGACGGGTCTAGTTTTAAAGCCGGTATTGTTGAAGTTCCTTTTGGTATTGAGCGATTTGGTGCAGCGTATGGTTATTTGAATCATCTTGATACCATTGTAGGTCTGGCAGATGATCGAGATCTTGGTATCAGCTATAATTTTGCATTATCCGATTGGGATGTAGATATTGCCTATTTTGTAGGTTCAGAACCCGAAGGACATGGCGAAAGTGAAAATAGCGCTAGAGGCTCTTATGACATCATATCTCCTTACAGCCCCGTCCCCGATTTACAATATAATTCCGCTTCATTTGCTCCACCTACTGGAACTTCTGATTATCCCAAGAATAATTATCTTCTTGGAAACTTCTCACCATGGAAGGAAGGTGAGCAATTTAATATTCGCTTAAAAAAGGAGTTTTATTCTGGAAATTTTGATAATGTCATAGGTGCTTCTTATCAATATGGAACATTAGAATCAACCGATGATCTAGAGCGTTTTGATGAAGGTACGACAAAGGCTTCTAGTATTTTTATCAAATCAACCTACGGTGCATGGCAGCTTAAAGCAGCCTACACTCAATACCACTATGATATTGATACGGCAAAACTACCAATTGCATCTCCTAGCTTTTACAATCCAGATCAAATTGTAATTGGTGGCTTTGACACGCCTTTTTTTGTTTCATCGAAAGGTCGGATCCCATCTTTAGGGCTGAGTTATACTTTGTTTCCTAAAGTTGACTTTATCGATTATCTCGTGCCTTACATAGACTATTCTAGGATAATCAAAGATGGAGAAACAAACTTTAATTACTACAATGTCATATCTGGAACGGAGTTTAATGATAGTGAACAGTTCTCTATTGGTACTATGGTGGGAATTGGATCTATGTTGATTTATCTAGACTTATCTTACGGGAAGGGATCACCCCTGGTTGGAAATGTAAATTCTCAATACTTTACTGGAGCGAGCTTTAATGGTGGGCAAACTGGTTTGAGTTTTGATGAGAGCTGGCAACATCGATTTACGATCAACTTTGGGTACTATTATTAACGTGGAAACTTCAGATTATGCAGTTGTAAATCCGTCTAATGGCGAACTTATTGAACTTTTCGAGACTCATACCGATGCTTTTATTGAGAAGACTATAGAATCAAATGCCATTTGCTTTAGGGAGTGGAAAAATTTTCCTTTTAGTCAAAGGTCTGATTGCTTCATAAAACTAGCCAATATTCTTAAAGAAGATAAGCAGGATTTAGCCATAACCATGGCATTAGAGATGGGCAAGCCAAAGGCTCAGGGAATTGCAGAAGTTGAAAAATGTGCTTATGTTTGCGAATATTTTGCATCTAACGCTGAGGCATTTCTTTCTCCTTATGACGTCAAAACAGATTTGAGTTTAAGTCGGGTCACTCATAAACCATTAGGAGTCATTTTTGGAATCATGCCATGGAATTTTCCTCTCTGGCAAGTTCTCAGAGCAGCAGCTCCGATAATTATGGCTGGCAATACTTTTTTATTGAAGCATGCTCCAAGGGTCCCAAGAACAGCTCAAGGCATTGAAAAAATGTTTTTAAGGGCAGGATTTCCGGCTGGTGTTTTTAAAAACATTTTTGCTTCGAACGACCAGTGTTCTAAAATAATTTCAGATTCTCAGATAAAGGGAGTCTGTTTTACTGGAAGTTGCGGAGCAGGGCGCAAAGTAGCTACTTCAGCAGGTCATAATTTAAAATCAGTTTTACTGGAATTGGGTGGCAGTGACCCTTATATTGTTCTTGAAGATGCTGATGTACAATTAGCCGCTCAAAAAACAGCATTCAGTAGGATGTTGAATAATGGACAGACTTGTATTTCGGCTAAGCGATTTATTGTTTTAGAATCCGTAGCAAAAGAATTTACTGAATGCATTATTTCTGAATTTGAAAAATATAAAATAGGCAATCCTCTAGATGAAGGTGTTACGCAAGGTCCTTTGTCTAGAGAAGATATTTTAAAAGGAATTCAAGACCAAGTTGCTCGTTCTATTCAATCTGGTTCAAAAATTACGTATCAAGCTTCCAGCATTGATTCTAATGGATATTATTATCCAATTACGCTGTTATCAGATGTGTTCCCAGGATCAGCCGCCTTTGATGAAGAATTATTTGGTCCTGTTGGTGCAATAGTTTCAGCGAAATCAGCAGATGAAGCGGTTGAACTTGCTAATAAAACATCCTTTGGTCTCGGTGCTGCAATATTTACAAAAGATGTAGAATATGGATTGGATTTGGCACAAAACCATATTAATGCAGGGACTTGCGTGGTCAATGATTTCGTTCGCTCAGATCCCAGGCTTCCTTTTGGTGGCATAAATGATTCGGGCTTTGGAAGAGAATTAGGTGTTGAAGGTATTAAGCAATTCGTTAATATAAAAACAATTATTAGCAATTAACCTAAGTCTGATGAAAAATTTATATCAGATCATATTACTCTCACTATTATTTAGCTTTAGCCCTTTAGTATTTTCATTAAATATTAGAGATGTTGCCGTTTATGATGACAGAAGTTTGGAGGATGGTGGAGCATGGACAGAGTCTGTTCTTGGGGTCAGAAGGGTGTTAGAGGACAACGGATATACTTGGGAAAGTATTGATGCATATGATGTAAACAATAATGATTTATCAGCCTATTATAAATTAATTGTATTTCCTGGGGGATGGGCTGGAGGCTACAATGAATACATTAATGGCAGTGGTTATCAAAATATACGAAACTTTATTTCAAACGGTGGCTCTTATTTGGGAATGTGTGCTGGATCTTTTTTTGCCTGTGATAAAGTATATTGGAGGGAGGGTAGTGTTATTGATACTCCTCAAAACATTTATAATTATCCGTTAAATCTTTGGGACGGGATCGGGGATGGTGTTATCAGAGACTTTGTCTATTGGGGAGAAAACACTTATTATCCAAACCACGCTGGGACTCGAATGACTGATATACAAGTCGATACCGATCTTATGCCTGAAGCTGATCCATTAATTAATGTATTATATTTTGGAGGGCCTGTTTTTAAACCAAATGCTGGTAAATGGGGAAATACACAAGTTATCGCTCGTTATCAAATGGATGGGTATTCTGCAGATGAGTTTGCTGCAATGATACTGTTCCCTTATGGAAATGGAAAAGTTTTTTTAAGTGCGGTTCATCCAGAAGTCTCGGTTTACACTTATCGTAATGGGACGCGTAGTTGGATGGATTATAATCAATATAATTATAACCGAGAAATCACTACTAAGGCTCAAAATTTCCTAGCGCAAATAATTGCTAGATTAGTGGATGATTCTCAAGACAAGATCGTTGCATCGGCAGATCAAGCAAGGGTAATCAGCTTTAATACAAAGCTAGGATCTATTTACCAATTACAAAGTTCTATAGATGGTTTAAACTGGACTAACTCAGGAGAGTTAATCCAAGCCGAAGATTTTGAGTATGTTCTAACGGTTCCAGAAAATAATAGTAGTACAAATTACAGAATCCTATTAGTCGAATAGGAAATTCATCGGTTCGGCTTTTTGAGTTCTCCTAAATTTTCTAATGCTTCAGATTTGTTATTTTCCATGTACGGAGGAAATTTAATGGTACTATCACGAAAACTTTTCAGTGGTTGTCCTAATCCTTTGACCCCTTGCTCCCTAGTTCTTCTAAGATATTCCAAATCAATACGAATTGGAATTATTTCACGCCCAGATCCAGCTTGATATAGAACGTCACCCTCAGGTCCTATAACAATTGATTTGCCGTTGCCAATTGTCCCGGCCCCGTTAATATCAAAAAAGAATACTTGATTGGTTATCGCACTAGATTGCGCAATTGAAAGCTCAGCATCTCGATCAATAGTTGCTGTCATCGTCGGATGTAAAATAACCTCTGCGCCCATCCAAGCGAGTGTTCTAGTCGTTTCTGGAAACCACATGTCATAGCATATAGAAAGTCCAAAACGCCCAACATCTGGAACGTCAAAAATACAAAATTCATTTCCCGGGGTGATTCCTGTTTCGTATGGCTCAAAAGGAAACATCTTAGCGTATCTCGCAATTTCATTTCCTTGTGGATCAAAAACTAAACTTACATTAAGAATTTCCTCATTAACTTTAACAAATAGGGAACCAGCTACGAGATAGATAGAATTACCTTTAGCCAATTTTGAATAAAAATCGTAGGTTTTTCCTGGAATTGATTCAGCGTTGTCTACTTTTGAACCGAAAGCACATAGTTCGCTGAGTACAATCATATTAATCCAAGGAAAAACATGTTTGGTTGTTTCAACTTCTTTTTGAATAATTTTCAAATTATCACAGTGAGAAAGTTCCAATTGTAGGCCTGCTATTCCAAAATCAGTCATAAGATTAAATTATTTTTGAATAAGATGGGATACTGTCTAAAAGTAACTGTGTATATTCATGTGAAGGGGAAGTAAAGACATCTCTAACAAGTCCACTTTCAATTATTTCGCCCTGATACATTACTAAAATTCGACTGGCTATACTTTCAACCACGGCAAGGTTATGTGTAATAAATAGAAAAGAAGTATTGCTTCGTGACCTTAGATCATTGAGTAGCTTTATAATTTTAGCTTGAGTCGTAACATCTAAAGATGCAGTCGGTTCATCTAATATAATCAATTTAGGCTCGTTAATAAATGCTCTTGCAATAGCGATTCGTTGTCTTTGTCCTCCAGAAAAAGCTACGGGATATCGATTTAGATGACTTTTCTCTAGGCCAACTTCTAATATCATCTTGTTGACCTTTTCTTTTATCAGATCTTCAGATAGTTTTGATAATTCTCTGAGCGGTTCGGCAAGGATATCATAAACTTTCATTTTTGGATTCAAAGAAGAATAGGGATTTTGAAAGACAACACCTATATTTTGCCTAAAAATATCTAATTCTTGTCTTTTATCGATTGAAATAAGGGAACCATCAAAATGGACTGTTCCAGAATTTTGATTAATGAGCTGTATGATGGTTAATATTAAGGTCGTTTTTCCTGAGCCTGATTCACCGACAATAGCTAATGAGTCTCCTTTAATGAGCTCGAAATTAACAGATTTTAATACATTAGTAGTTTCATAACTCGACTTGTAATTCTTGGATAGATTGGATGCTTTTAAAAGGATTTGTTGATCATCTGGCTCTTTTTCAGGAATTTTGAATTTGTTGTCTCCAATAATGGGAAAGGATTCTTTAAGAAGTTTGGAATAAGGATGTGATGGAGCCTTTATAAAATCATTTGCATTTAATTCTTCAACTATATCTCCTTTCCTTATGACCGCTATTTTTTCTGCGATTTCATAGATACTGGCTAAATCATGTGATATAAAAAGTAGTCCTATTGAATACTTTTTTGCTAAATTTTTAAGTAATTTAATGATCTGTGATTGATTGGTGACATCAAGTGCAGTTGTTGGTTCATCTGCAATGAGAATTTTGGTTTTACAGGAAATAGCTAGTGCAATAATTATTCTTTGTAGTTGCCCACCAGAAAATTGATGTGGGTACTTTTTTAGTATGTTTTCTGGCTGATCAAGTGATACATCCATAAAAGCATTTTTTAATTCTTCTAAAGCATGATGCTTTGTGATTTCTCTGCACGAAATGAGTATTTCAATGAGCTGTTCCTGCATTGTGAAAAATGGATTAAATGCAGTCATTGGATTTTGAAAAATCATCGCTATTTCCGAACCTAATTTAGATTGGATCATCATTGGACTACTACCTATGATTTCGTCACCGCAAATTTTTATACTTCCAGACAATTCTGCCTTATCGTGATTCAGACCTAAGCAGGCCATTGATAATTGAGTTTTACCACTACCAGATTCTCCTATTAGGCCTAATATTTCTCCTTCTTTAAGGGATAAAGATACATTTTTAACCGCATGAAATAATTCGAATTTATTCCGATAAGAAATCGATAAATTTTTAATCTCTAGAATGGTATGACTCATTATTTTTCAGTGTAGTTTGGGTCCATTATATCTCTTATTCCATCTCCCATAAGGTTGACGCTCATTACCAGTAAAAAGATTGCTAATCCTGGAAAAGTTGCTGTCCACCAGTATTCAAGAAAGACTGCCCTTGAATTAGCAATCATCAGTCCCCACTCAATTGTGGGGGGACGAGCACCCATTCCAATAAAACTTAAAGATGCAGCAGCAAGAATAGTATAACCAAAGTCCATAGAGGCTTGAACAATAAGCGGAGTCATGGAATTTGGTAATATATGTTTTAACATAATTTTAAAAGGGTGAATGCCCATTGATTGCGACGATTTTATGTAAAGTTCCTTTTTTACACTTATGACTGATGATCGAACAATTCTAGCATACCATGGAAACCAAGATATGGATAGTGCTATGAGGGCATTAACTAAGCCTGGTCCAAGAGCAGCGGTTATGGCTATCGGTAGGAGTAATGGAGGAAATGCTAGGAAAATATCAGCAATTCTCATTAAAAAAACATCTATTTTCCCACCATAATAGCCTGCACTGAGTCCAATCGGTAAGCCTATTATTATGGCTAAAAAAATGACTAAAATTCCTGTTAAAATCGACGTTCTTGCACCATGTAATACTCTCGAAAAAATATCTCTTCCTAAAATATCTGTACCAAATAAAAACTCTGTGCTTGGAGCTTCTAGTTTATGTGCAAGATTGATTTCAAGTGGATCCTTTGTTGGTAGAAAGGGAGATAATAAGGCAATGAGGATAAAGAAAATAGCTATTAACAAACCTAAACTGAATAATCGATATGAACTTAAAGTGCTCAAAAAATTATTAAAACATGTATTAGTATGCGGCTTCATTTTTTAAGTCTGGGGTCAAGTAATTGGTAGGATAAATCAACAATAAGATTTATTAACAGATACGAAAAAGCTATGAAGAATGTTACACCCATAACCGCATTGAAATCATTATTTAATAAAGCTTGTACCATGTATCCTCCAACTCCAGGCCAATCAAATACATATTCAACTATTATACTGCCTCCAAGCATGAATCCATAGGTAAGACCAACTATTGTGAGGAGGGGTATCAAAGTAGCTTTAAAGGCATATATGTAATTTATTTTCTTATCGTTAACACCATATGCTCTCATGCTTTGTACATAGTCTTCATTGAGCGTTTCTATCATTAAACTTCTTGTGATTCTAATTATAGTGGCTACGGAAGCAAATGAAAGGGTTAGAACTGGAAGGATAAGGTGTCGGAATGAACTTAAAAAAGCACTGATGTTTCCATTTAAAAGAGTATCAAATAAGTATATGCCTGTTATGGACTTAAAAGGATAATCGAGTAATATAATATCATTTATACGTCCCTGTAGAGGTAACAAATTTAATTGGCCTGCAAATACTATTTGTAATGCTAAACCCAAGAAAAAAATAGGTATAGCAACGCCAGAAACCGCTAATAGACGACATGAATGATCGAACATTTTTTCTTTTTTAATTGCTGAATTGATCCCACAAGGAATCCCAATGCTTAAAGAAATGATCAGTGAAAGAGTGACTAATTCAAAAGTTGCTGTCGCTCTCAAAAAAATATCTTTAATTACGGGTTGTTTGGTTATCAAACTATTACCAAAATCACCCTTTACTGCTTTTTGCATATAAATCAAATATTGTTCAATGAACGGTTTATCTAATCCAAGTGATTGTTTGGCTTCAGCTATTTGTTGTGCATTCGGCTTAGATCCAAGCATTAATTCCACAGGAGAACTAGGTAAGCACCTGCTGATAAAAAATGTTACCGTGAGAACTCCAAACAGGATAAAACCCATCAAAAATATTCGCTGTAGTATTTGTTTTATCATTAGTTCTGCTTCCTTAGCTGGTAAAAGAAAATAGTATTATAAGCTGGGTTAGCTTGTAGATTGAGAATTTCATTTCTATGAATAATTCTTTCTTTTAAATCTGCATAAAAAATAGCAACAGCGTCATCAATTAATAAATTTTGGGCTTTTTTATAAATGTTAATCGCTTCAGCTCGATTCGTAGCTTCGTATTTAACGCCTTCATCTATGTATTTATCATACATTAAATTTGTGTATTTGGATAAATTAAAATTTGTAGGCTGTTCGGTTCTAAATAAACCTATAAGCCAATCGGATGGTGTTGGGTATGTCGGCCACCATGTCATAGATATTAAATTTGGGCATCTTTTTTCAGTTTTAGCATCTGACCAGATGGTTCCCCATGATCCGGGCTTTAATTCTGCATTGATACCTATCTTCTTCAAATTATTTTGAAAAAGTTCCGCTGCATATTGATAAGCAGCAGATGTAGAAATGTACGAAATTTCTATCGAACATTTATCACTGGGAACACCGGATTTTTCTAAGTATTGTTTCGCAAGCTCTAAATCAAATTCAGGCATTTCTAAAGAACTATGGCCCCACATCGTCACTGGAATAATACCCGATGCAACTTCAGCACTATCTTCATAAATGTCCTCAACCACAGACTGGTAATCCCAAGCATGAGTTAATGCTTTCCTGAAATAAAGATTATTCGTTGGTTCCTTCTCTGTATTGATTAGGAATTGAGAATTTTTCCATGATGGAATAAAAGAAACTTGGATGTCTTCATGTTTATTAAGTGCTTCTAAAATATCTACTGGAATCAAAGATACAAAATCTGCGTCCCCAGAGAGTATCATTTGTACTTGAGTCGCACTTTCTCTTACAATTTTAAAGATCACCCTTGAAATCTGATTTTCTCCCCATTCGCCCCAATAGTCATCGTTTTGCTCAATGACTATTTGCTGATTTCTGTTCCATTGTCTGAGTTTGTAAGGGCCTGTGCCTGAAGCTTTGCCTTGATTAAACCAGTCTTCTCCTAATTTTTTTGTGGCTGGTGAATATATGTAGGCGGCGTACTGAGAAGAGGCAATTAAATCTATGGGTGCCGGGTATTTAGTTGAAATCTTTAACGTGTATTTATCTATGACATCAATTGATTGAACAGGCTCCCATATATAAGATCCCCCTTTGTTTTTATGGATGGTACGTTCAATTGAATATTTGGCAGAATCAGCAGTTAATTCACTACCATCATGAAAAAGTACATTTTTTCTTAATTGAAATGTCCATTCTAAGCCATCTTCACTGACAGACCAATTTTCGGCCAGGCAGGGCTTTATCATATTTACACTGGAATTTGGATCATAGCGTACCAATGTTTCATAGATGTTTCCTAGGACAAGTATCTCAAGTGAAAAAGCAGAAGCTGGATCCCAGTCCGTAACATCGGAATAGCTTGCATAGACAACTGTGTTATTGCTGAGATGAGATTCATCTGGAAGAAAAATGACAACAAGAACAAACGTTATTAAAACGTAGGGTAGTGCCTTAATGAAATTGTAAAACTTGAGCATCTATTCCTCAAATATACTAAGAGTGGCATCCCAAGCTAATTCTGAGGCTAGCACTCCTAAAGCTGTGACGCCAATGTTCGAATTTGAGACTTCATTTGTACTGACAGCATATGTAACGTCCCCGTCATCAAAAGCTGCTAAAGGTTGTATAACTCTTCCCATTGCTGCATTCACTTGTCGGGCTAGTGATCGTAATTCTCTGTGATCCAGTTTAAGATTAGTTACGATCAATAGTAGAGTCGTTCTTCCAGAAGAGGTAGTGAGTTTTTTTCCTGTTTTGATTCTTCTTTCAACGGCCTCAGCAGTGCTAAAGGTTTCTCCAGTTTTTCTATCTTTGTTTCCGGCGACTATTTCTCCTTTTCTTCCGTGTATTGCTCCTAGAGCATTACATACAATAAAGGCTGCTATTTTCACATTATCAACTTGCCGGAATGCTCCGCCTTGTCCGCCCCATTGAGCGTATTTTGGATCGAATCCAACGCCCACTGAAGCATGACAACCCGCTCCATAACGCCCGATATAAAATTTATTAGGGACAGCGCTTTCAAAGG
>MDTC01256223.1_pt1 | contig 14303 bp, 10 predicted proteins | sample 811181 | NCBI WGS metagenome assembly MDTC01 (sample SAMN05326644, study PRJNA326480) | marine metagenome | isolation source: seawater | place: Pacific Ocean: North | collected 2011 | reverse complement strand
GCAAGGCGGTTGTTCGAGAATATTGATTTCATGATGGTGCCGACTGCGCCAACCATTTATTCCATTGCTGAGGTGAAGTCGAATCCGGTCAAATTAAATACCAATATGGGGTACTACACTTATTTTGGAAATATTTTGAATTTGTCAGTAGTTGCTGTGCCTTCAGAAATAAGAGCAGATGGATTGCCCTTCGGTGTGTGTTTTGTTGGAACTGCAAAAAGTGATTTTTCCCTAATGGATTTAGGCCAAAAGTGGCAACAATCTAACGGTTTATATTTAGGTCATCATGCAGGCTTTATCAATTAGTAATTATTATCAATTTATCAATTTATCATTTTTATGAGAGGAAAGAATAGTGAAATCAACATGGTTTAAATCTATATTTATAGCAGGTGGTGCTTTGCTTTTAGCAAGTGATTCTTTTGCTGGCGCTGAGTTAAAGGTATCTGATACTTCATCAATCAATTTTGGCGGAAGTATTCGTGCAGAGGTCGCAGATACGGAGTCTGGTAATAGTAATTCATTTGGCGCTAGTATTCACAGCGCGCGTTTTTATATGAAAGCCAAGGTAACCGACACAATCGGTTTCCAACTTCAAACTGAACATAAAGACGGCGATATGCTAATGCTTGATTCTTTGGTGAAAGTGAAGTTGGCAGACAATATTCAACTTTGGGCGGGACGTTTTATTCCACCAAGTGATCGATCTAATTTAAGTGGGTCATATAATTTATCGTCTTGGCAATATCCTGGCGTTGTTTCTCGGTATCCAATTCCTAAAAAGGGTGGTCGAGATGATGGTTTCGCTATCATTGGTTCTGCAGCTGGTGGCCAGCTAGATTATTCTTTGGGTATGTTTGGCGGTATAGCTGGTGATTCTGTTCCTGAAGATACTGAGTCTGTTTCCGGTCGAGTTGCATATAGTTTCTTGGGTAAAGAAGGTTACCTTACAAGAAGTACATACTTAGGTTCTAAGGACATTATGACCATTGGCTATACATTTATGAAACAATCTGATGCCTTTGGTAATGAGAGTGCCACAACAGATTTTTCAGCGTCTAATATTGATTTCTTGTTAGAGAAGAATCTTGCGGATGGCAGTGTGGCAACTTTAGAAGCTGCTTTGTATGATTATGATGAATTTGGTGCGGCGTCTGAAGAAGGTGATGCCACTATGGTTTCACTAGCCTACATGCCTGATGGTATATTTGGTCTCGGCCGTCTTCAAGCAAGTGTTCGTTATCAAGAGTTTTCTCCAGATGACAACAGTGATGACACTACTCGTGTCGATGTTGGCTTAACTTCCTTAATTAAAGGCCATGGCGCACGTGTTGGGATTTACTATGGTGATCAGGAAACTGGTAGTAGCTCCACTGAAACGATTAAGCTAGGTATACAGTTGAAGTTATAGCTTTAATTTGTTTTTTTATAGATTGGGTCGGTAATTTATTACCGGCCCTAACTTGTTTAAATTTTATGGTGATCCGTAGCTAATGATAAAAAATGCACCTTTACCTCTGTATATCAATATTAAGAATCAACTCAAACAGCAAATTTTGAGTGATGATTATTCTATTGATGAGCGCATTCCCTCAGAAAACCAACTAATGACAAGTTTTGGGGTGAGCAGAATCACTGTTAGAAAGGCGCTTAAAGAGTTACATACAGAGGGGCTTTTATGGAGTATTCAAGGAAAGGGGGCTTTTGTTAGTAAGCCTAAAGTAAGCCAAGAGATTAGAAGTCTACAAAGTTTACCCGAAGCCATTGATTCTCGACTCAACAGAGTATCCACTAAGTTGTTAAGTGCAAAAAAAGTTACCCCAAGTCAGGCTGTTCAGGATAATTTAAAGTCAAAGAAAGTATTTGAGATTACTCGCATACGTTATTTGAATAAAAAACCTATATCCTTAGATACTAGTTATTTCCCTATTGATATCGGTATGAAAGTCCTTGATACCCACGAAACTGATGATATTTTTCATACTTTAGAAAATAATTTGGATGTTACATTAGGGCAAGCTCATATTTCTATGGAGGCTCGTTCAGCGGAGTCTAAATTAGCTAAGCTTTTAGAGGTTCATATTGGAAAGCCTATTTTTTGGGTAACCCGATTAATTAAAGATATACATGACGAAACCATCGTTTGTGAATATCTAGCCTATAGAGGTGATGCATATAAGTATCATCTTGAGTTAAACCGATCTTAAAGCAGTTCTAATTATTATTATTCAATTAACTTATTGATTTTCAATAGGCTTTAGGGGTCTAAATATGGCTGAATTTTTACAAAATATCACTTTTGCGGAAGCTTCAATTATCTGGGTTGTGGTAATTTTGGCAGCTGTGCTTCGGTCATTCACTGGGTTTGGTTTTGCTTTGGCGGCAGTTCCTGCATTTTCATTATTCTTGTCTCCAACTCAGGCAGTTGTTTTAGTGTCATTGCTTACCCTTGCGGTTAATTTATTTTATGCCCGAAATTACTTGACCAATGTTCCCTTAAATCCACTGGTTCCTCTGGTTGCTACAGCAATTATTGGCACTATTATTGGCACTCAGGTAATAAAGAGTATTTCAGTTGAAAAGTTTCAGTTTTGGGTAGGATGTTCAGTTATAGCCGGTTGTCTAGGGATGATTTTCCTTCGAAAAATTCGTATCCCAGTGAATAATTTTACTACCTATTTAACCGGTTTGCTTTCTGGAATCATGAATGGATCATTGGCAATTCCTGGTCCGCCAATAATTATTTATGCACTACAGTCACAGTCATCACCAGATAAAAGCCGTACCTTATTGATGACTTTTTTCTTTGCGTCTGCACTCATAGCGCTTATATCTTACGGCTTTGCAGGCTTTGTAACTATGCAGTCACTTTGGTTCTTTTTGATGGCTTTTCCAGCCATGCTGATTGGTGACCGACTTGGATTTTATTTATTTAATCAATATGGTTCTGCACTGTATCGAACAATTGCGATTAGCTGCTTATTAGTCATTGGAGTTTTGATTACTTTGAAGTCTATTTTTTACTGATTTTTTAAAAAAATCAAGACTTAAGATTATTTGTCAGTCTATTTTGACCCCCCTTCGCACTGTTACCATTTTTGCACCATGCCATTTTAATCCATTGATTTTAATGCTAATCGTTCCGATCCATCATTGGGGCAACACAAAATTTTCTACTTAGTTCCAATCACTCAGCTCCATGGCAGTTTGTTTATATTCATGTCTTAACACGAAAGTGACCGCTGATTTATTACATCTGTTCATTTTTGATCAGTCTCGCTTTGTGTAAAAGAGCAGGTCTAGAGGCAGAGTTTTCTGTAACGCTCCAGAGACGGTTTAATACTCATCATTGGGTAATACAGTAATGGTGCGTCTGCTTAATTGGGTTTGATTAGAAACATTCGCTGCAATTGTTCACTTAATCAAGCTTTAGGTCCATCTCGTATTGAAATAATTCAGTATTGTAAAGCGCTAACAAATAATCGACTAATGTCTCTTTGTCGTTCTTCAGGCAATAAGAGCGGCGCACTAAACTCAGAAGAGGGAAGCCGACTCCTACATGAAGATGAGAGGCAATAGCCTCACTGGCAGGCACTGCACTGATTGTTTGGTTAATATGACTGACTTCCATGCCGCTTTCACGAAAATATTGATGGCGTGATTGATTGATAAATATATCAGTACTGCTGGGCATCTCAACGCCGGCACTCCAACTATCAAAATAACCAAACAAAGCCCCCGCACGCGACCGCGTGCGCACGAGATGGAAGAGTGAGTCATTGCGGTCTGTTGAGAACTCTCCTCGAATAGCTTGCGGTGGCACCATAATACGGCAGTCGATAACCTGTGCGACTGAGTTTTCGGCAATACTGTCGATCTCTTCTAACACGCCAAGTAAGGGGGCCTGCACCGGCTTCGGGGTGTACTTGTGTGTAACGTGAGTACCTTTGCCTCGAGCGCGTTCCACCAAGTCTTCTGCGGCAAGTTCGTTGACCGCTCTTTTAACGGTAATACGCGACACGTCAAACGCTTCAATTAACTCTCTTTCACTCGGCAGTTTTTCGCCATGATGAAGTGTGCCATCAATGATGTAGCTTTTAATTAGGCTGTAGAGCTGATGATACAACGGTGACGGCAGATCCTCTGAAACTCTCCTACTTTGGCCGTGGCTCAGCAGAATGTAGCCTGTAGCGGGCTTCATAAGATGTCCTTTTTGTTCATGGTGGGTTAAAAATAGAGGTTGAGTGATAATTGATACTTTGGTATAACAATATACCAAACATTGCAATGTTGCCAAAACCTAGATTTGAACACCTTAGATTTTACAGGTCAGCGCTCGGATTGAGTAGATTTTTTTAGCTGCATTAGCGTTCGGGAGATCAATGAATACCTATACCTATAGTTATACCCTAGAGAGGTCTTCTGTCGATATAGGCATTAGCCATAAAACCCCCTGTGTGAGGTGTGCCGCAGTCTTGAGCGCACTGGCGTATGTGTGGGTGTTGATGTGAAACGAAGCAACATGAATCAAGCCCTGTCTAGTGTTCGCATTCTCGACCTAACTCATATGTTATCTGGGCCTTATGGCAGCATGATACTGGCGGACCTCGGTGCTGAGACCATCAAGGTTGAGCCTTGCCGTGGAGAGGGCACCCGCAACCTTTTAGCCACGGACCCCAATCATTCACTAGACGGTATGGGTGCTTATTACATCACCTTAAATCGCAACAAAAAGAGTGTTGCGATAGACCTTAAAACGGAACAGGGACTGTCGCTTTTTAAAGACTTAGTGAAATGCGTTGATGTTGTGATCAGTAACTTTGGTGCCGGTGTTGCCGAGCGTTTGGGTATTAGCTATCCCTCACTGAGTGCAGTAAATCCTCGGATTATCACTTGCACTGTTTCGGGTTTCGGCTCCGATGGGCCCGGTAGTAAGCGACCGGCATTTGATCAAGTAGCGCAAGCCATGGGTGGCGGTATGTCTATTACTGGGCTCGATAGAGAGCATATGGTACGAGCCGGGATTCCGATTGGCGACCTTGGCGGTGGCATGTTTGCAGTGATGGGCATTCTAGCCGCCCTCTATGAGCGCGAGCGCAGTGGAGTCGGTCAGCATGTCGATATTTCAATGTTGGACTGTCAAATTTCGATGCTTAACTACATGGCGACTATGCACTTTATGTCAGGTGTTGACCCATATCCTGTTGGCAACAGCCATTTTGTGCACGTCCCCTACGACACCTTTTCCTGCTCTGACGGCTTTATCGTCATAGCGGTGATTACCGACAATTTCTGGAAAAACCTTAAGCAAGTGATTCGCTCTCCGATGTTTGATAATGCGAAATATGATGGTCAACCGGGTCGCTGGGAAGGCCGAGAAATTATCAATAGCACATTGAACACAGTGTTAAGCACTAATACTTGTAAATACTGGCTTTCCCTCCTTGAAGACAAACGCATTCCTTGTGCGCCGGTCAACAGCTTAAGTCGGGCACTTGCCGACACGCAGGTCTTGCATCGCAATATGGTCGTCGACTTAAAGCACCCTAATGGTCGCGCCACAAAAGGTCCCGGTAACCCAATTAAGTTATCCCGAAATGCCGAGGAGATATTTACCCCAGCACCGATGCTTGGGCAGCACACCGATGAAGTTATGAGTCAGCTTTTAGAGTTAAGTACTGAAAAAATTACGCAAATGAGAGCACTGGGGATTATTCGATGACAGCACGGTGCGTAGTCATAACCGATGTAGGGCCAAGAGACGGTTTGCAGAATCAGCATAAGATACTCGCAGTTGAGCAGCGTATTGCATTAGTACAAGCGATTGCCGCAGCCGGCGTGCCGCAGATTGAAATTGGTAGTTTTGTTTCCCCTAAAAAAGTGCCTGCAATGGCGGCTACAGAGCAGGTCTGTGCGGGACTCGGCAGCGCGGGTTTTACGACGCCAACAGTGGTGCTTATTCCTAACATGAGAGGTTATGAACTGGCGTGTGGGGCAAATGCTGAAACTGTCACCATGGTCATCTATGCGAGTGAAGGAATGGCACAAAAAAATGCGGCCATGAGCATGTCCGATGCCGAAACGGTGACTTTAGATATTCTTCGGTTAGCAACGCACGACAATATCCGTGTGATCGTCACGATTGCCGTAGCCTTCACCTGTCCTTTTGACGGACCTACGGCGCCGTCCACTGTGACGAGACAGGCGGAAAAGTTTCTTTTAGCGGGAGCTGACCAAGTGGTATTGGCCGATACCATCGGTGCTGCACATCCCCAACAGGTGCAATTGTTGTGTGCCGAGTTGGTAGGTCGTCATGGACCTGAAAGATTGGGTTGCCATTTTCATGATACACGGGCCATGGGGTTGGCAAATGTTTATGCGGCCATAGAGTCTGGTATTCGTCATTTTGACAGTTCAATTGCAGGGTTAGGTGGGTGTCCGTTTGCTCCAGGGGCCTCCGGTAATGTTGCTACAGAGGACATTGCCATGATGTTGCAACAAATGGGTTTTGACACGGGCATAGACTTAAAAAAATTAATGCAGGCCTCGGACTTTGTCCAGACATTACTCAGTTCAGCGCCTGGCGGAAGAGCCAAGGCGTGGTTGCGGAGTTTTTTAGCTCAGTAGGTAAGCGGCCGGAAGGTCGCGTTAAGTATGTGGATATATTCGAAGTATTGAAAACGGTTCGGAGATTAAAATGAGCTACAGATTAGGAGTAGATGTAGGGGGGACGTTTACAGACCTCCTTCTTATTAATGAAGAATCAGGTGCAACTTTTACAGCTAAGGTACCCTCTACGCCGGAAGACTCATCTATTGGAGTACTTAACGGTATTGCTTGCATATGTGATGAGTCTGGTGTCAACCCTGCGGATATTAGTCGCGTGATGCACGGCACGACTGTGTCCACTAATGCCGTATTGACGGGGCGTGGCGCTAAGGTGGGTCTGGTGACCACGGCCGGATTTGAGGATACCTTGCAAGTGGCAAGATCATTTTGCCCAGGTGGGCTGGGAGGTTGGGTCAGTTTTGTTAAAAAACCGCTGTTGGCGCCGTTAGAGTTAACCATCGGGGCCCATGAGCGAATCGCTGCCGATGGCGCTGTTGTAACCGACATAGATGAAGATCAGTTACGTAAAGACCTTAGCGCATTGCACGCGACTGGGCAGGTCGAAGCTTTGACCATTTGCTTTATCAATGCTTACATCAACAGTGCCCATGAACAACGCGCTGGCGAAATTGCAGCTGAGATTTTTACGGATACGCCGATTTCGATCTCCAGCGATGTTGTCCCAGAAATGCAGGAATATGAGCGTACGGAAACGACCGTCGTAAATTCCTACGTGCGGCCAGAAGTCGCTCGCTATGTGAGTAATTTACAGTCTGCTTTAGATGAGAAAATGGGTGCCGATACTCAATTATCGATTTTACGTTCCGATGGTGGATTAGCCTCGGCACGAGCCTCGGCGGAATCACCTGTTAATCTGTTAATGTCGGGTCCTGCCGGTGGTGTCTCTGGTGCTATTTATTTTTGTAGCCGGGCAGGTTACGACAATATTTTGACCTTCGACATGGGCGGGACCTCTACAGATGTTGCGTTGATCCAAAATTCTCGTGCTCGAGTTAGGCGTGAAACCATTGTCGCCGATGTGCGGGTGCGCGCGCCCTCTGTAGATGTTCGAACCGTCGGTGCCGGCGGCGGCTCTATCGCATTTGTTCCCGAGCTAACCAAAGCACTCCGTGTTGGTCCCGAGTCTGCCGGTGCCGTACCTGGCCCCGCCTGCTATAAAAAAGGTGGTCAGCAGCCCACCGTATGCGATGCGAATGTGGTGTTGGGTTATTTGCCCTCTGACGTGCAGTTAGGCGGTAAAATGGAGATTAATCGGGACGCCTCTGTTGCGGCAATGCAGACGTTGGCTGATGCCATGGGTATTGACCTTATGGCGGCGGCGGAGGGCGTGATTAAAATCGTTAACGAATCTATGTTCGGCGCGCTCAGGTTAGTGTCTGTAGAGCAGGGTTATGATCCGCGTGACTTTGCCCTGGTTGGGTTCGGCGGTGCGGGTCCATTGCACGCCAACGCTCTGGGCATATTAACAAATGCTTGGCCGGTCATCATCCCCCCCGGCCCGGGCGTTCTTTGCGCCTATGGTGATGCCACCACTCAAGTTCAGGATGAAGCCGCACGCACCTACCTAACCATGGCCAGTGATCTGAGTGATACGCAGCTGACTGAGGACCTGCACGAACTGCGCGCGCGCGCCAGCGACGCTCTATTAAGAGACAATATTCCGCTATCAGAGCATGAAATTACTTATCAGGCAGATCTGCGTTATGCCGGACAAGCTTTCCAAATCACGATCGATTTTACCGATGACGAGCTTTCACAAAAAGGTGTTGCGTTATTAACCGATCAGTTTGATGCCGAGCACGAGCAATTATTTACTTTTAAATTAGATGACGGACACGAAATATTGATGATTCGTGCTGTCGCCAAAGCAACAGCAAAGCCTATTGCTGAGCGCCAAATTGGTGAAACTGGATTGCGTTTAGATGAGTGCAAAATTCTCGGCAGCCGCTTTTATTATGAGGGCGATTGGTATCAGGCCATTATCTATGACCGCAGCAAATTAAATGTCGGGTTGGAGATTTTGGGGCCGGCCATTGTCGGTGAAATGGATTCTACGACCGTGGTATTGCCGGGGTATGTTGCGGTGGTTGACGCTTTCGGCAATCTACTAATTAACCCAAAATCTCCATCAGTAAAGGGGGCTAAATAGTCATGCCTGCAATTTTAATAGAGACTAATAAAAATCCACTAGTTCGTGTGGAGGTTGACGGAGTCACTGTCGATATCATCGAAAATGCGTTGCGCAATGCGCGCGAGGAGATGGACGCGGTCATGTTTAGAACGGCCATGTCGCCGGGTATTCGAGAGCAAGGCGATTGCTTTCCGATGATTGCGGACAAGGATGGAAAAATGGTAGTAGGCCAGTTTGGATCGTTTATCGGGCCATTTTTAGAGGCCTACAACGACGAGATTGAAGAGGGTGATATTATTCTTACCAATGACCCTTATATGTGTAATGCCGCTGTCTCTCACTTGCCCGATTGGGTGGTTCTGGTTCCTGTATTCAAAGACGGGCGGCATTTTGCTTGGTCGGCTATGTTCGGCCATATGTCGGACAACGGGGGTATGGTTCCAGGATCAATCCCCATTGAGGCCACTACGATCTTCCAAGAGGGAATTCGTATTCCCCCTACCAAACTCTATAAAAAAGGTGTTTTGCAATCCGACTTATTAGAATTAATTTTGCACAATGTGCGGACTCCACAGTGGAATCGTTTTGATTTAAACGCACTGGTGGCCGCATGTAATACCGCAGCAAAGCGTTGCGCAGAGCTAGCGGTGCGCTTTGGTGATGACGTGTTGTTTTCAACAATGGCTATTATGTTACAGCGCAATTACGACGCCATGAAACATATTATTACCATGTTTATTCCGGAGGAGCCTCGTGTTTTTGAAGATTATCTATGTGACGACGGTATGGGTATGGGGCCCTATAAGATCAAGTGCACTATGTGGCGGGAGGCGGATAAGGCAATTTTTGATTTTTCCGGCACTGACCCGCAAGCGCAAAGCTCGGTCAATTTCTTCCTTAACGAAGACATGTTCAAAATGTTTTTTGGCTCATTCACAATTAATGTTGTGGATCCACAAATTGTCTTTAACGATGGTTTTTATGATCTTGTCGATGTGCGTATTCCAAAAGGCACTCTGTTAAAGCCTAATTATCCCGCGGCACTCTCAGGCAGAACGCATGCACTAGGCCGCATATTCGACGTTCTGGGTGCCCTTTTGGGCATGGGTGCTCCAGAGATGATGCTCAATGCGGCGGGATTTTCAGACTCGCCCCACCTGTTTTTTTCGGGCTATGACACTCGGCCTGGCAAGGGCGATGAATGGTTCCAGTTATTTCAAATAGGATTTGGTGGCATTCCGGGACGTCCTATCGGTGATGGCCCCGACGGACATTCGCTATGGCCAGGCTTTACCAACGTGCCTAATGAATTTATTGAGTCCTATTTTCCATTGCGCATTGAGCGTTATGAAACTATTTCAGATTCCGGTGGTGCGGGTTTACACCGCGGAGGAAACGGCTTAACGGTCGCTTATCGTTTTCTCTGCGACGGAGAAGTCGGTATTCATGATGACCGTTGGCTCACTTACCCTTGGGGCGTACTCGGGGGCGAAACGGGCATGAGATCAACGAAACGACTTGTCCGAGGTGATGGCTCTGAGCAGTGGCTCCCCGCAAAAGTAGAAGGTGTCAAAGTTAAAACCGGCGATCTTTTGTATTTTAACACCTGGGGAGGTGGCGGCTGGGGTGATCCCTTTGCACGTGATCCAGAGTTGGTCAGACAAGACGTAGCCCGCCGGTTAGTGAGTGCTGAAGGTGCACGGCGATACGGTGTGGTGCTAGCGACTGATGGATCAGTAGATTTTGGTTCCACGCAGATCTTGCGTGCTGAATTAACAGCCGCAGCTGGAGAGCCAGCATTATTTAATTTTGGCGGAGATGTAGAGGCAATCCGCAGCCGCTGTGAGCGGGAAACGCATCTCCCGGCCCCGGTTAAACCCACCTTTTTGGGTGCGACACAATAGTGTTTAAGGTGCATTAAAAAATAATAAAACTATAAAAATAAGTCAGGCAAACTTATAAGAGGAGAATATCATGAAATCGATAAGCGTTAAAAATGTGATGGCGATGGTGTTATTAGCCAGCATGACTACGACCTCGGTGGCTGAAATATCTATCGAAGAAATCGTTGTGTCGGCCCGAAAGCGCGCGGAAAATTTACAAGAAGTTCCAATTGCTGTATCGGTATTTACGGAAGCACAAATTGAGAGCGCGGGTATCCAACGTCCAAGTGACTTTATAGGTCTAATGCCGAATGTCACCATGGTCGATTCTGCTAATGTCGGCGATACGCAGATCAGTATTCGCGGGATTGTTTCAACTCGAGATGCCGAATCAACGTTTGCTTATGTGGTGGATGGGGTTTTGGTGACTAACCCTAACGGCTTTAATGAAGAGCTCATGGATGTGAGTCAAATTGAAGTGCTAAAGGGACCTCAGGGAGCACTCTATGGCCGAAATGCAGTGGCTGGAGCCATTTTGGTTACGACCAATCGCCCAGACGAAGAATTTGAGGGCAAAGTAAAAGTGGGGGCCGGTAATAATGGCTCCAACAATGGCAGCTTGACGTTGAGTGGGGGTTTAGGGGATGGCGTTCTTGGTCGAGTGAGCATTAATCGCCGTGAAACTGACGGTCATTACAGTAATGCTTACACTGGCGCTAATTCAGTCGATTTCCTAGAGGACACTACCGTTCGTGGTCGTCTGATCTGGGATGTTAATGAAGAGCTGTCTTTAGATATGCGAGCAGGTATGAGTGAAGTAAGTGGCGGTGCCATTAACTTTAACGCGGTCTTTGCGATTCCTGCATTTGCTGAAGGGTTCGGGCCAACTTTTTTTAAAGACGTCAACGAGCATGACTTCATTTTCTCTAACAATGTTCCAGGAGAAAATGAGCAAGAGACCTCTGAATTTTCTTTAAAAGCAGATTGGGATCGCGAGGGAATGGACGTGACTGCGATATTCAGCTATAGCGATCTTGAGGAATATCTATTGTCAGACGGCACCAGTGCGACATTCTATGGTTATGAAGTAACGGAAGCTTGTCAGGCCGATCGAGCCACCTTAAATAATTTGCCGTCTGCTATGGGCGGTGCCGGCCGTGATGACCTATTTGGCGCGTTCTTCGGCCCTTTTGGAGTCTTTCCAGCCGCTGGGGGAGCTGACCCCGACTTCACTGGAATCTACGGCCCTTATACGCCAACAGCATGCGACGGTTACCAGTACCAAGAGCGTAATCAGTCAGATACGAGTTTGGAAATTCGCCTAACCTCAGACGAAGATGCGGCTCTAAGCTGGATTGCCGGAGCGTATATGGCCGATATCGGGCGCGAGGTGGTTGTCGCTTATGGTGCGGATACCGGAAAGGGATTTTTGCGCCAGCCCTATGTAGGCCCAACGGGCCCGAACCCAACAGACCTCATGTTTGATGATAAATTTGACACATCGGTGATGGCAGTCTTTGGCCAGATTGAATTCAACATAAATGAAGAGATGGAACTGGCCTTCGCGGCTCGTTACGACCGAGAAGAACGTGATGTAAATAATCGGGTGCCCAACGTAGGAGCTTCGGGTTTGAGTGTTAATGCGGGCACCTTCCCCATTAATCCAGCACTGGCGGCTAATCCCAATGGCATTCCCGCGCGGAGCGCAACATTCAGTCACTTTCAGCCCAAATTAACTTGGAGCTGGAATCCGTCGGAAGAGACCAATGTTTATGCGAGTTGGGGTGTAGGTTTTCGCAGTGGCGGGTTTAACTCTGTGGGGAGTGCCGCCTTACTGGAGCTTTGGTATGGCGATACTTGCCCAGCGTTTGTACCCAGCTGTGGTGACCCTGGTGTCGCGGTAGATGCCGATCTGGGCGTCAGCGATGAGTACGAAAAAGAGGTGTCTACAAGCTTTGAGTTGGGAAGTAAAATAGCGTTTATGGACAATCGCTTGCGTGTTAACGCGTCGATATTCCAAACTGACGTTGAAGACAATCAGTTCTTTGAATTCTTTGCGGGTCCATTTGGTCTGATGAGAGTAGTTACCACGATTGATGACTTAGAGATCCGCGGTTTTGAACTCGACTTCAACGGTTTGGTCACAGAGAATCTATCGGTGTTTGGCGGTATGGGTATTTTGAACAGCGAAATTGTTCGCAACGATCACCGTCCACTGTCTGAAGGCAATGAAGCGCCACAAGCGCCAGATCGTACCTACAATTTGGGTACACAGTTTGAAATGACGGTTGCTGACGGTATTGAAATGACCGTGCGTCTGGATTGGCAGTACGTCGGTGAGATGGCATTTCATACCTTGCAGGGTGAGGCAACGCCGACTGTTTGGCAGGTATTTAATGGGCCAGGCTTAACCCAGGATATGAGTAAGGCGAAGCGCGACTCTTTTGATACCCTTAACGCTCGTATCTCATTTGATGCGGAAAACTGGGGTATGACAATTTGGGGTCGTAATATCACCGATGAAACCTATCTGGAAGAAATTATTCCAGCACCTGAATTTGGTGGATCATTTATTCATCCGGGGCCCAAGGACTCTTACGGTGTGGACTTTCACTACCGTTTTTAGGACGGGGTCGTATTAGAAGCGGGCAGTGCCTTTATTATTTTAGGCACGGCTCGCTTTTTACTGCGGGAAAAAGAGTACCATATGGCGTCGAAAGATCTTGACCAAATTCAGCTGGGTAGCCTTCAAAAGCCTGCTCTTTTAGTGGTCGATATGATCAATGGTTTTACCGACCCTGAGTGCCCGCTGGGGACCCATTGTCCGGGCGTTATTGCGGCCAACTGTCAGCTTCTTGCGGCCTTCCGCCAAAAGTCGTTACCCATTTTTTTTACCACAGTGGTTTATCACAACGATCAGCAAGCTCGCGTATTTAGGGCCAAAGTACCTGCGCTTAACGTCTTAAAAGTGGATTCGCACTGGGTTAAAGTCGATAGCAGGTTAGGTCGTTCGGTGTCGGAACCGTTAATCGAGAAGCAATGGGCTAGCGCCTTTTACCAAACAGACTTAGACTGGCAACTGAAATCTTTATCTGTCAATTCACTGATTATTACTGGGTTGACCACGAGTGGCTGTGTAAGGGCCTCCGCAGTCGACGCACTGCAGCATAATTATCAAGTGGTTATCGCAGAGGAGGGCGTTGGCGATCGAAATCTGCAGGCTCATAAAGCCAATTTATTTGATCTAAACGCAAAATATGCGGATGTTCGATCGCTCACCCATGTTGTTGCGTCGCTTTGACGCACTACCTCTTCAAATATAAATCCCAAGAAAAAATTCCAACAGCTAGCGGCCGCAGAGTTCGAGTGACAATTTAAGAAAGTTATGGGTACGAGTGCCAAATACTTGGAAGAGTGAACCCCACGCTCAGGCGCCTTCGAAGGTTAGATCTATGCCAGAGGATAATTTCTCTGCGCCAACAATTATTTCCTCAGCAAATATGAAAGCTTTACAGAGTAATAACAGCAAAATAAATAAAATACGTTTCATAAAGTTAGGCTAAGCGCAGAGGTGACAGTGGATACGACGCTATTTTAAAAAGCTAGGTGGCGGTTGGGTTTCAAGGATAACCGATTAATTTTTCACTGATATAAACAAG
>MDTC01255696.1_pt1 | contig 14303 bp, 11 predicted proteins | sample 811181 | NCBI WGS metagenome assembly MDTC01 (sample SAMN05326644, study PRJNA326480) | marine metagenome | isolation source: seawater | place: Pacific Ocean: North | collected 2011 | reverse complement strand
GTATCACGAGTGGTACACCGAGCCTGTGGCATCACCAATCTTGACTAGGCCTGGCCCAAGTTTCGGCAGCTTTCTATCCAGTAAACCTGACGGAGAACCTTATAATTCCATTTAGTTAGAATAATCTCAAAGCAATTTTTATACTAACTATACCACATTTCTCGCTCGACAGTCGCGTCATAAAAAGCAGCCCCTCTCAACGCACTGATCGCCAGAATCTCTTTGCTTTTTGTTCCGCTAGCGCTAATCAAATTCGTGTTGGCCATGTATTTGACTGTAATTTGAGTGTTAGTAATCCTGGAAAAGTAATTCAATTGGTTTACCGCCCAGAAGCCATGGGCGCATTGAATCGACATTCACAATGATGTCTCCCGGTTTCAGTTCTAAGGTAACTACCTGCCCTTCTAACCGTAGAAGCTCATTGACTTTGTCAGGATCAATGATCAAGCTTAACGTTCGTGGATCAGGGTAAGGCCATGGATCGGTCTTTTTATTGACATTTGGTAATGCCACCATTGCACGAGATTGGGCGTCATCTACTTAATGGCAGTGGATGCACTGACCTTTCTTCACGACCTCACGAAGGCGCGGATAACTCTTTACTGGAATAGGATTCGGCAAACTCGGAAAAGACATCGTCCCTTTCTTCCAACACTAATGAAGAGTGAGTCCTTTCCCAAGCGCTCTGAACAAGCTCTTTTCAGAGAGGTATGAATCTGAAGATCGATCATCCCTAGCTCCATACCTGAGGTAGAGATTCTTCTCACGCTTCAAGAGGAAGATGGAGAAAGTAAGTTCAAAATCGAATTCGAACAGCGCCACATCGACCTTCGACCTTCGACAATGCGCAATCGGACGGATTTCTCCTGCAATTCTTTCAGAGAATTATTGGGACGCACCAACTGTGCATCAAACTCATAACAAGCGGTTCACACCTCTCAGCGAACCTCTAGCAGATTAGGCTTACCCGATTTCCTCGAAGCAACCAGAGCATCGTCAATGCTATGATACCATAAGAGCGTTGGCTCAACCGAGCCTACCTGTTCTCTTACATCAGCAAATAGTGTCCCTTAAAGGATAATTCCCGTGAGTAGCGGCACCCAAAGCTTCACAATAACAAGCACAGTGGCTGAATCTCACAGTGAATACAAGCCCACCAGTTTTCGACTACTCAAGAACCCCAGTAGTTAGCCTCGGGAAAGTGTCTCAGGAAACGTTTCTCCAACTTTCTATCACTTTGAAGCGACAGAACTTCCAAATTGACTAGCAGTTTTTACTATTCGGTGACTTTCATGATGCCGCGCATGAGAAAGTGGTGGCCTGGAAACGTACAGACATACTGGTAGTCTCCCGGTTCAGCGGGGGCCTGGAAACTGATGGTGTCTTCGCCTCGGTTGTCGATGAGCTTGCTAGCGGCTAAGATGGCATCGCTTTTCGGAACCCATTGTTGATCGAATCCTTTGGCACCAAGCACCATAGCGGCTTGGCCCACAGCATCGGCTTGGCCTGGCTTAACAAAGACAATGTTATGTGGCATGTAGTCAGGGTTCGTGAAAGTAAGAGTCACTTTCTTTCCAGACTTCACAGCAAATGACTTTAGGTCGAATTGTAGCTTCTCCACGACCGTTCCAACACGAACCTCGACCTCCGTATCAGACTGAGCAATGATGCCAGACTTCTGAGCGGCATGTTGTTCTTCGGGCGCATCGACTTTGGTGGGGTCAACAGTATACCAATGGTGCTGGACTGTCGTTGCAGCGATGCGGGCATGCGGCTCGGGTGACGCTAGCACTGCAGTTAGCAGCTCGATATTACGAACATTGTGTTGCTGATGAAGCCAAAGAGCTTCCAAAAGATGGTGAGCATGCTCTTTCTTCTTTGAATCGAAGGCAACCATCCATGCCTTGCAAGCAGCGATGACTGCTTTACTATCGCGGGCGCTGAGTTCAACACGGGCACGATATCGCACACCGTCGATAGGGTGCTCTAACGCCTTCAACAAGGTAGGAATGGGCTGGCCAGCAATCTTAACATCGGCTTGAAGAGGACGGCCTTTGGCAGTGACACGATAGACACGGCCATGCTTGTGGTCACGGTTAGGGTCGCGCACGTTGTGCTGCATGTGCCCGATGATGACGTTGTGCCAATCGGCAACATAAAGACCACCGTCAGAGCCAAACACAGCGTCCGCTGGGCGGAAATTTTTGTCGCTGCTAACGATCAGGTCCCCCTTGGGTGTGCCCCAAACTTCACCTACTTCATAGTTCACAGTGACGGTCTCTTCCTTACGCCGCTCTTGACGCTCGAAGCCATTGCGATGCATATCGTATTGCTTGATACCAAGAAAGCCGATGGTGTTGCAGATCAGGTAGTCACCTTGCATATCATCAGGAAAGTTAGCGCTTGAAACCACTTCATTGGCAGGCACCGGGCGCACTTCTTTATCAAGCAACTTGTGCATCTTGAAGCCGGTGCCTTCAGGGCGTACCTGGTAGGCGCGGCCACCTGTCCCATCGTTGGCGTAGTGATAGCCCCACTTATCAAAGCTAATACCGTGCGGGTTCGGGCTATTGCCAGCGTGCAAGGCAATGGTGTACTGGCGAGGATCGAAACGATACATGGCCGAAGAGCCAGTGCTCAAGGACTTGCCCCAAGGGTGCTCAATGTTGTTGTGCAAAAAGATGCCGCTCTGCCAGTAGATACCACCGTCGGGTCCGTAAATGAGGTTGTTTGCGGCGTGGTGGGTGTCCGCAGAACCGATGCCCTGCAGCAGAACTTCGCGATGATCGGCGATGTCATCGCCATCGGTATCCTTCAAGAAGATCAAGTTTGGCTGTGACGCCACGATGACACCTCCATTCCAGAATTCGAAGCCTAACGGATTATCTATCTTGGCAAAGGTGATCACTTTGTCTGCTTTGCCATCGCGATCTTCGTCGGGCAGGATGAGCAAGGCGTCATTCATCTCCTTCATGGGCTCCCACTTGGGATAAGTCGGCCATGCAGCGACCCACAGGCGTCCTTTGGGATCGACATTCATCTGCACCGGATTGACCAGCTCAGGAAATTGTTTCTCATCCGCGAACAAGTTCACCTCGAAGCCTTCACGAACGGTGATCGATGAAAGTCCTTCTCCGCCGCTTTGATAGGTAATCGTACCATCTTTCACATTGCCTTCTTTCTGGGCATTGGAACTGCGGCTACGACCACCGACATTGGAAATGACTGGCACAGGAGCAGGCACATTAGAATCATCGACTTTCTGATCCACTCCATTAGCACGTGCCCAAATTTTGGGATCGCGGTTGTCAGTCATCACATCCAGCATCACCAACTCATGCTGCAAGACCTCGCGATTGGTTTGATCATCGGTGAACTTCAGTCCAGAACGCCCTCCCCAAATGTCATTGCCATCGACGGCACGAAAGCGATTGAACCAATGATAGTTCTTGTCCAACACAGCCTCAAGCAAGGCCGCGGAAGGTGTTTTATTACCTGCATTCTTGCCTAACAGTTGCTTTGCGATGACTTCGGACAAGTAACGATTGCCACTGTCCTTGAGATGAATGCCATTGATTGTCAATGGCTCAGCAATGGTGTCATACAGCCTCTGCGACGATTGGAACAAGTCGACGTAGCTCACGCCCTTTGCCTTTGCCACGTTACTGATGGCCAAGCTGTACAGCGCGAGTCTTGCGTTGTTGGCACTTCCATCAGGGAGATTCGGATCGCCGAGGTTCTCATGCGCAATCGGAGAAAACAATACGAAGCGTGGTTCGCTCTCGCCATTGGGCTTCAAAGCACGATACCGATCGATCATCTCACCATAATTCTTCTTGAAGGTGTCCAGGCCACCTTCGCCTTCGAAGGACTCGTTATAGCCGAACATCACGAAGATCACATCGGCTTCCACATGTTTCAGATACTCTTCGGCAGTAGTGAAATCTTTGCTGCGGGGGCGTTTGGTGATGGTGTCTCCCGGAAACCCAAAGTTACGGAACACCAACTGTTTGTTGCTAAGATGCTGCTGCAACGCGGCCTCCATCCACCCGTGATGCTGCATACGGGCTGCCAAGGCATTGCCAACGATCGCCACTCGATCGGCTTTCTGGAAGGTAAACTCGGCGCTGACAGACAGCGTTAGTCCAAAGCACGCCGCTAGAATGGAGGCCACAAGGCCTCGTGGGGATTTAAAACAAGTGGGATTCATGGTGTTAGGAGATGTCCAGTTAAGCAGTTCCGAGTCTTTCGATCAAGTGTCTCGAATAGCGAAATGTACCTAGTTTCGGCGCAACTCTGCCATAGCTTGGGGTTCTGCTCGCCTTCCCCAGGCACTTGTGATACCTATATATTTAAACATTACTATCATTACGCCATGATTAGACTTCTCCTGATTGCTGCTATCCTCCTCAATACCCTTCCGCTTCAAGCAGACGCACAACAATCTTATGCAATCGCCATTCATGGTGGCGCGGGTTCTGCTGCGAAGAATTTCAGCAAGGAATCCAATGCCAAGCGAACGGCATCGATGAAACAAGCTCTACAGATTGGTATCAATATTTTGAAGAAAAGTGGCACTAGTCTTGATGCTGTGGAAGCCGTGGTGCGCTTTCTGGAAGACGATCCGCAATTCAACGCCGGGCGAGGTGCCGTGTTTAACGCCGAAGGCAATCATGAACTTGATGCCTCCATCATGGACGGCAAGACGCTCGCTTGTGGCGCCGTTGCCGGTGTGACGACAACAAGGAACCCCATAGGATTGGCCCGTCTGGTGATGACCGAGACCAAGCACGTGCTTCTGTCAGGGCCTGGAGCTGATCGATTTGCTGAAGAGCAGAAGGTAGATCTGGTGGAGAACGACTATTTCCACACTGACGCGGCGCGCAAAGAGCATGAGCAACAGAAAACACGTAAAAATTCGCAGTCCAAGGAGTCAGACCGCGAATCCTCACACATCATTAAAGGTACCGTCGGATGTGTGGCTTTGGACACGAGCGGAAATCTCGCCGCAGCCACCTCCACAGGTGGCCTCACCAACAAACAATTTGGGCGCGTGGGCGATTCTCCTATCATCGGCGCAGGCACGTATGCAGACAATAAAACTTGCGCGGTTTCCTGCACCGGGGTGGGTGAAGAGTACATTCGCCGCGCCATCGCATACGATATGGCCGCCCAAATCCGCTATGCCAAGACACCGATCGACCGTGCTGCCGACGAAATCCTCACCAACCGCCTGCGGAAGAATACTGGAGGCATCATTGCTATTGATAAGGATGGAGCCATCACAATGCAATTCAACACTGGCGGCATGCCGCGCGCGGCAGCCAATTCCCAGGGCCGATTTGAAGTGCTTTGGTCCGATGAAAAGTAGTCACTCTACTGGGCGAGCTCGCGCAACTGATAGAGTTGACCGGCCTGCTGCAGTTCAGCGAGCCACTCCAAGGCACTGCCAGCGGCGGCCAATGAACAGCTAGGCTTCCGGCATCCGCTCAATTCCGATTGGGATCATTTGTCATTCTGTCAATTTGCCGGTCCTTTGGAAAAGAAAGACGGCACCCTCACCGGTAGCAACGCAGTCGCGATTCGGCCAGGCGAGATCGATAGTTGCCCGACGGGCACAGGATGCTCCGCGCGGATGGTACTGTTGCATGCGCAGGGCAAGGTGGGAATTGGTGAAACATCCCGAACCCGTTCAATCATTGGTTCGGAGTTTGTTTGCGGGATTACATCCAAAACTACAGTCGGCGATCGCTCTGGCATTGTCCCGACAGTCTCAGGTCGCGCCTGGATCACAGAAACCAAACATTTGTTACTAGACCCCAGCGATCCTTGGCAAGAGGGCTATCGCCTATCCGACACATAGCCGAACGGATGACTCGGACAGTTGACAGAGTGCATCTTCAGGAAAGAGTGCGCGCATGTCTCAGCAACTTGCACGCGACTCCTTCTACGGCCCCATCATGGCATCGATTCAAATGGTTATTGTAAAGATCGACAAACGCGCAGAAGAATCAGGCTTGGCCTTCACAGATTCGCAAGTAAACGCCGTCTTGCACCGGGTAGCAAAAACCGTGCAGGGCAAGCCGCCGAAAGCTAAGGCGGCAACATCAACCAAGGAGACTTTGCAGGCTACCATGGCCGAGGATCTGATTGCTTTGCGCCCAACCATTCATATGACTAACAAGAAGTCTGGCGAACAAACCACACTCGAGCCAAGGATGTACGCGATGGCGATCTTAGCCGTGAAAGATGCGTTGCAGAAGCATCGAGATGGCGCCGTTGGAGTGCGCGATTTCCTGACGCATGCGCATGAGTATGTGAGACGTTTACAGGCCCAGCAGGCGAAGTCGGAAGAAAGCTCTAATTCAGATCAGAGTTAGGATGCTGCCAGGATATCCTTAATTACCTTACCCCTGACATCTGTTAGGCGGAAGTCACGGCCTTGGTGGCGGTAGATGAATTGTTCGTGATCGATACCCAAACAATGTAATGCTGTAGCGTGGATGTCGTGCACCTCTACTGGCTTATCTTGAGCATGAAAACCAAAGGCGTCGGTTTCTCCATGACTAGCCCCCCCCCTTATACCACCACCTGCCATCCACATGGTGAACCCGTGAGGATGATGATCCCGGCCCCAGAGCCGTCCGGCACCTTCCACCACTGGCGTCCGGCCAAATTCTCCACCCCAAATGAGCAGCGTTTCATCGAGCAGACCACGCCGTTTGAGGTCTTTGATTAGGGCTGCTGTGGCGCGGTCGATGCCACGACATTGACGCGGTAAATCCCTCACCAACGATCCGTGCGAGTCCCAACCCATATCATAGAGTTGCACGAAACGCGTGCCACGCTCCACCAAGCGCCGAGCGAGCAGGCAATTGTTGGCGTAGGATCGTTCGCCCGGGCGTGCGCCATACAATGCTAGCGTTTCCGCGCTTTCCTGAGACAGATCCGTGAGCTCAGGCACCGAAGACTGCATGCGAAAAGCGAGCTCATACTGCTTGATACGTGTGAGGATTTCTGGATCGCCAAAGCTAGCGTGATGTTCCGCATTCATTGCACGAATGAGAAACAACTCAGCACGACGGCGCTGTCTTGAAACTTCTGACGGCGAGGACAAGTAGAGTACTGGGTCGCCGGCTGGTCGGAATTCGACCCCTTGGTGTTCGGTCGGCAGAAAGCCACTCGTCCAATAGCTTTCTAACAAAGGCTGCAGTTTCACACCCGATGTGAGCACCACGAACGCAGGCAAATCGGCATTGATGGCACCCAAACCATAGCTGAGCCAGGAACCTATGGTCGGACGCCCGATTCGCGAATGGCCCGTGTTTAGGAAGGCAACCGCAGGGTCGTGATTGAACACGGTACTATGAACCGATTTCACCACGGCCATGTCGTCAACAAGCTCAGCTGTATGCGGTAACAACTCAGAAACCTTGGTGCCACATTGGCCATGTTCCTGAAACTGATAGGGTGAAGCTTTTAGTTGGGGAGCGCCAGATTGTCGGCTAATCTGAGCAAAGTGAACCCCCTGGGAAATCTCTGGCGGCAAAGGCTGAGCATCGTACTCAGCGAGTTGTGGTTTGTGATCAAAAAGGTCAACATGCGAGGGACCACCCGACATGAACAGATAGATCACTTGTTTGGCTTTGGGAGCATGAGTCTGCACGACGCGGCCTAGTAGGTCGGGCGTCATTAGACAGTCTAATGCTACTGCGCCAAGACCAGTGGCAGAACGGCTGAGAAAGTGCCGCCGTTTGATCGGCAAAGTACACTCTGGATCAATGCCCATCATTCGAGTGTTAAGAATTCGTCTAGATTGAAGAGCACGCTAGCCAGTGACTTCCAAGCTGCTCGATCGCCGCTTTGAGCTTGTACCCAGTTCAGGAAACGCTGGGATTCATGAGCACTCGGCTTACGCCCCAGGCAACGTTGGAAGAGCATCGTGACACGTGCTGGTGCGGGCAACCTGTCTAACTGGTCGATTAATGCCAGAGCTGCCTTCGAGATAGTCGGCTCATTCCACTGAACCAATGCCTGCAAAGGCGTGTTTGTGCGAGCACGCGTCACAGTGCAGGTCTCGCGCGATGGCGCATCGAAGGTGGTGATCGCCGGATGTGGCGACATGCGTTGCCAGAAGGTGTAGAGAGAGCGCCGAAAGCGATCCGCCCCTTCACTCGTTTCCCATTTGCCTGCCGTGGCATCGCGAAACTGACCAACAACTTCCGGTTGCGGTGGAAACACACTTGGCCCACCAATCTCACTTACTAACAACGCACTAGCCGCGAGCACTTGATCACGAATAATCTCAGCCGAGAGGCGAAAGCGTCCAGCGCGAGACAACCAACGATTATCTGGATCAGGATCTTCAGCACGCCGACGCGATTGCTGCCTATAGGTAGCGGATGCGAGAATGCTACGCTGCAAACGCTTGCGACTCCAACCATGGCTTTGAAATTCCACGGCAAGGTAGTCTAACAAGTTGGGATGCGTAGCCGAATCGCCGTGCGTGCCAAAATCGTCCGCAGTCTTCACCAGGCCGACTCCGAAGAGTTGTTGCCATTGACGATTCACTTCCACACGAGCGGTCAAGGGGTGCTTTGGCGTTACCAGCCACTGCGCAAAGTCCAAGCGTGTTTGTGCTTTGGGACTATGCGAGAACAAATCAGGTAATCCAGGCGACACACGCTCGCCCGGCTGCTCGAAATTGCCGCGCAGATGAATGTGAGTAGCACGTGGCTGAGGCAACTCAGCCATGACCTGAGCCTGCAATGTGGTGAGTTCGCCACGAATCACTCGCTTGACGTCCATGCGGGGGCCACGCACATTAAACTTCTCACCTTCATGCGGCACATTGTTGAAGATGGCGAACAACTGATAGTATTCGCGAATGGAAATGGGATCGTGCTTATGATCGTGGCATTCAGCACAAGCCAATGTAAGTCCTAACCAAGTCTGCCCGGTCACTTCCATGCGATCAACAATACCTTTGACCCGAAACTCTTCTTTGCGGGGATTGTTGCCTAGCGCTTGTGCCGAATTGCGATGAAAGCCCGTCGCAATGAGTTGAGATTCTGTTGGAGCAGGCAGCAAGTCACCGGCCAACTGCTCAATGGTGAATTGGTCGTAGGGTTGGTCGGCATTGAGCGCGGTGATCACCCAATCACGATAGAGCCACATGGTGCGCGGCATGTCTGCTGCATGGCCTGTAGTGTCTGCGTACCGTGCAAGATCCAGCCAATCTTGCGCCATCCGCTCACCATAGGCGGGGGAAGCCAGAAGACGATCAATTTGGCGCTCTAACTTGTTCCGATGGCCGCTCGCCAAGTAATGATCTTGTTCTACTAGATTTGGAGGCAACCCGCGCAGCGCGAGACTGAGGCGTCGCAATAAGGTTGCGTCTGATGCAGGCGAGCTTGGGGCGAGATGATGTCGCCTATGTTTGGCCTCAATGAAGGCATCGATGGGATTGGCCGCCCAAGCGGAGACAGGCACAGGCACCTCCGGCCGTTTGGGTTGCTGGAAAGCCCAATGTTTATCCGCCAGGGCGACGCCCTGGAATTGTGTGAGGAAGAGAACCAAGCTCAAAACTTGCATGCTGCTCATCGGTCTGCTGCCGGCGGGTCGATACGTGACAAGATTCGGCTCAGATACGGGAAAAGCTGTTTCTTGCGACTAACCACCCCATTCAAACGGAAAAGGTGAGGCTGCATTTTGCCGTATCCAATGGCGCCCTCAATGTCGCCCTGTCGCGAGGTGAGCAAGACGCTATCATTCTTCATGATGTCAGTCACCATCAAGCAGGCGAAGTCAAGATGGGTTTCAGTGCGCAGGGCTTCCAAAGACTCAAACAATTCATCTCGATGCTTCCAGAATTCATCCAAACCAAGTTCTTCAATCTGCGAGATGCTCATGTGCCAGCCATTCTCAGTGAATTCTTTGCGATCCGATTCCACTGCCACACGCGGTTCGTAGTTCTTCAGCAACGAACCAGTAGCAAAGAAGTCATGACAGAAGGTTTCAATGTCCAGATCGGCGATTTCACATAGGCCTTTCAACATTGCTCGATCCACATCGGTGGTGGTCGGCGAGGTGAGGTGCAGCGTGTCAGATATGATGCCGGCGCACAGACAGATGGCCACTGAAGCCGGCGGTTTGAGTTGCCGTTGATTGTAGAAATGCGCCACGATTGTCGAAGTCGAGCCAACGGGTTCATTGATGAAACGGATAGGATCACGGGACACCAAGTCACCACTCAAACGGTGGTGATCGATCACCGATAGGATCTGCGCATCTTCTGCACCTGGAACAGCCTGAGAAAATTCATTATGATCGACCAAAATCAGCTTGGCGCGCTTGGGGTCCACCAAGTCAGACTTGGCGAACACACCGACCAAATGCCCCTTAGTAGAGTGCGTAACCGGGAATAAAACTTGGGAGAAATCACGCAAATCTTTGATAATGTCAGAGACCAATCTGTTATCTCGAAACGACTTAAAATCAGGATTGAGAATCCCAGCAACCATACGCGAACATCGGATCAGCTGCGTTGTGCTAGCTGTGTCTTGTTTACAACAGATAACACAGACACCTTGCTCCGTGGCCCGAGCGAGAAGTTCTGTAGTCGGCTCGAACCCACCGGTGATAATCAGGCATCGCACCCCACTCTCCACGGCTAGATCTTGCACCTTCGGCCGATCACCAGTGATCACTAGCATACTGTGCGCTGGAAACTTTGCCAGCCTATCGCACACAGTTTCGATACTGGACGCGCCAACGAGAACGAACAGATCCTCTTCCTTTTCCAAAGATGGCCCAAAGGCAAACAAGGTGCCCTGCAAGCTATTGGTCATATTGCGCAAGCTGGCCTTCACCATGCGTGCTCCAGAACGCATTTCACCGACGGGCAAGAGCAGTTCCAGAATCTCCAGCAAATTAGGCATACCAACCACAACGCCATCCTTGTCCACAACGGGGATGGCGCGGACATTGTGATCACGCATGCTTTGATAGACTTCAAGAAAGGTATCCTCCTCGTTGGCCACCACCACATCACGATTGCACAAGTCACGGGCACGCGGTCGTAAGTCGCCCAACAGGCGAGGTTCATCGAGCCCGGCATAACGCAAGACCCAAGCTGTACGGGGATTGACAGCACCACAACACGCTGCTTCGGCATTGGTCGTCCCAGTTTGACGCAGATAATCAGCGTAACCAATAGCCGCACAAATCGCGTCCGTATCCGGGTTCCTATGCCCGATCACGTGAATAACGTCCTCCTCTAAATCCTTTGGAATGGGGGTCATTATGAATAAAGTTGTTGAGGCAGCTAGCCTCCCTGTCAACCGCTTCCTAGGCCTCAGCTAACGGAAAGACAAAGACATTTGGTAGAAAGTCGAGCGATTGACTTCATTACCTACCAAGCGTAATTCACCTTCATATGAAAGATCTCACCTCGACGCCTCACCCTCAGACCAATGGTGCAGCGTTTTCCGAGGAAGCCTTGGCCAAGGTGCGAGCAGATTTCCCCATCCTGCAGCAACAAGTGCATGGTAAGGCTTTGGTGTATTTGGACAATGCTGCCACGGCGCAGAAGCCATCAGCTGTGATCGATGCCATGGCCGACTTCTATCGGCATCAGAATGCCAACATCCATCGTGGTGTGCACTTCCTTAGCATGCAGGCCACTCGTTCCTACGACGATGCTCGAGCGCGCGTCGCGCGTGCTCTTGGTGCAGAACACACACGTGAAGTGATCTTTGTACGCAGCACGACCGAAGCTATCAATCTTGTGGCCCACAGCTTCTTGCGCCCTCGCTTGAAACCCGGTGATGAGATACTGGTCACCGAGATGGAGCACCACGCTAACATCATCCCCTGGCAACTGATTGCAGAACCAGTCGGTGCCAAAGTAGTCGCAGCCCCAATCTCCGACAGCGGTCAACTGGACTTGGAAGCTCTCACGGCCATGTTGAGCGAGCGCACCATGATGATAGCACTCACACAGACCTCAAACGTCTTAGGCACTGTCAATCCAGTGGAATCGATCACCAAACTCGCTCATGACCGCGGCATTCCGGTGCTGGCCGATGGAGCGCAAGCCATGGCGCATGGACCGGTGGATGTGCGTGCGCTCGGCGCCGACTTCTACACATTCTCCGGGCACAAGGTCTATGGCCCAGACGGCATTGGCGTGTTGTATGGCAAGCAAGATATACTTTCAAAAATGCCACCCTATCAGGGTGGCGGCGATATGATTGAGAGCGTGAGTTTCGAAGGTTCGACTTTTCGCAGTATTCCAGAACGTTTCGAAGCTGGAACACCGAATATCAGCGCCGCGATTGGTCTTGCCCGCGCCTTTGACTATCTCGAAGATATCGGCTGGGAACGAATCCAGGCGCAGGAGGCCACTTTACTGGCCTACGCTACCGAGCAACTACAGACCTTGGAGGGCATTCAATTGCATGGCACAGCGCCAGGCAAAGCCGCTGTAATCTCGTTTGCCTTATCTGGCGTTCACCCACACGACGTAGGCACTTTTCTCGACATGGACGGGATTGCGATTCGCGTTGGTCATCATTGCGCCCAACCCTTGATGGATAGGTTAGGTGTCTCGGCTACGACACGCGCTTCCTTCGCATTCTATAATACAAAAGCCGAAGTCGATGTGCTGGTCGATTCATTACGGCGCGTGCAATCTTTCTTTAACTAACCACCCCCATGAGCGATCTGGCCGATCTTTACCAGGAAATTATCCTGAACCACAATCGCCGCCCACGCAATGAAGGCGAACTATCTCCATGCAATTGCCGATCAGAAGGCTACAACCCACTGTGTGGCGATCGTATCACTGTTTACGCAGAATTGGACGACGATTCCACGTTAGTCACGGTCCGTTTTCTCGGCGAAGGCTGCGCCATCTCGCGCGCCTCGGCTTCGATTATGACTACCATGATGAAGGATCTCTCGAGAGAAGAGGCTTTTCGCAAGATCACTGCATTCTCTGACATGCTTACCAGCAACAACGAACCGGAAGCCGACCTCGAAATACTCGGTGATCTTGCCGCATTGATTGGTGTGCGGCGTTTCCCAGCCAGAATCAAATGCGCCACTCTCGCCTGGCACGCCTTGGGAGCTGCATTGAGGGGCGAAGAAAAACACGAAGAATAATTATCTCACTCGCTACCAGCTTCGCGCAGTGGATGTTCTTTAAGCAAAGCGTCAGGATTCCAAAAAGGAACTTTTGAAAGATTGTCGGCACGCACTTTGGCCACCTGACCTTCAGAGACAGCAGACGCTTTGTTCCCCCAGGAATTCTGCACATAAGTGAGCACATCAGCGATCTCCTGGTCGGTGAGCAAGTTCTCCAATGGCATCATAGCACCGTTGTAGTCCACACCGCCCACCTTGATCGGTCCTTGTAGGCCCTTGAGCACAATCTTAATTTGGCGTGTAGAATCACCATCCATCCAGTCGGATCCCGCCAGTGGCGGGAAGACGCCTGGCATTCCCTTGCCATCCGGCTGGTGGCATGTGGTGCAGATACCGACACGGTTGTATACCGCTTTGCCAGCCGCCATGCGTGCCGGATCGATAGCATCACTATTATAACCCTCAGGACGCTGGATTGCCGGCACGGAATCCAAGGCCGCTTTCGCCGCTTCATTTAGCTTTTCCGCTGGGGTCAACGTACGCACACGATTTAGCCTGAAGAAGGTTTCCTTGAGATTCTTGGAAGCCTTTACCGCCAAGTCTACGGCCAGGAGCTGATTCTTTTCTGAGAGCGACGAATAAAGATGGCCACCAGGCAAACAGCGTTCAATGAAAGGATAATGGCCATCCAAAGTTTGCCCTTCCTCTAAGGACCCAAGAGCAGAAAGCAAGTCATCAACCTGTCCGGCGAACTGCGCTTCACCAGCCAAATCTGCAGGATCCTCTTCAGATAATCGGGTCGCCCAATCGTTCCCAAAGGTCACCGGAACCAACAAACCGAGCCCAATCATGATGCAGTGCCATTTCTTGATCATAGAGTATTCCATCGTAAAGGATACGCTTCTGTCAAATTTCGCGATGCCCAACCCGTTGACAACAGGAGTCCCTTTCGCTCAGCCTAACCATCAGGACTTCAAAGAAACATACTCACAATTCACGATTAGTTAGGAATTAGAAGCGCTAGCGAAATAACAATTTCATCAATGAATGTTTGATCGATAGAAAGACCTTTGGTAGGAATTCTAGGCCTCAAAGCAACAACAATTTAGCCAACAAACCACTCATGAAAACTCTTCCAAGATTTCTACTCGTTG
>MDTC01279066.1_pt1 | contig 14304 bp, 12 predicted proteins | sample 811181 | NCBI WGS metagenome assembly MDTC01 (sample SAMN05326644, study PRJNA326480) | marine metagenome | isolation source: seawater | place: Pacific Ocean: North | collected 2011 | reverse complement strand
TTCCTGTTGCAAATCCTCATCGGAGATGATATTGTTTTCAGTGGAGGATGAATTATCGTTATTGAACGGTGGGAAATAAATCGTAATTGATGCGTCCTTCCAAATTCCATCTACGCTCAGTCTGAGGTCTAAGGTTTGTGATAATTCCTCAACATTCGTGTAGGATATGTAAAAAGTATCGTTTCGGACACCTCTTCGTTCGTCAATAGTGTTCTTTCCCTGAAGAACCCAATCCATTTCACATCCACTTTCACAAGAAATTAGCAAAGATATTTCCGCAGTTCGATTTTCAGCATTGGGTGACTGAAGAAGTGTAATTTCAGCAATTAAAATTGGACATCCATTAAGGGAACCCCAAATATTCGGACAGGGGTCAAGTGAATCCTTGCGCCCATCTCCATCTGAATCACGCTGTTCTGCAGAACAGCCCTCACCATTCGTTTCAGCCAACCATTGCGTATCGGGGCATAAATCTAAATCATCAGTAATCCCATCTTCATCAGTATCACGTTGACTAGCAGAGCAGCCATGTGTATCAATAACTTCTCCAGGTGGGGTAAATGGGCAATTATCGTTCGAGTTCACTATTCCATCTGCATCATCATCCAATTGTGAGTTTGAGCATCCAACTGCATTGACAATTTCCTCCCTTGGAGTTGTTGAGCAGGCATCTAAGTCGTCAGTAATTCCATCATTGTCGGTATCCAACTGATAATCAGCACAGCCTTTTTGATCAATTTCTGAACCCAAGTATGTTTCATCACAGTCATCGTTGGCATTTACAACCCCATCTTCGTCAGAATCGATTTGCCAATCAGAGCAACCAACTGAGTCAACAGACTCTCCGATTCCTGTGTTTGGACATTGATCAATGTCGTCTGTAACTCCATCTGAATCTCCGTCTAATTGATTCACGGCACATCCATTTTCATCAACCGCCATACCTGATTCTGTTTCTGGGCATAAATCAAAGTCATCGATTACACCATCATCATCGGTGTCAGCAGGGGGTGCTTCACATCCATCACTTGTCACAATAATCCCTGGTAAGGTTCGAGGGCAATTGTCCAAGTAGTCTGCGACATTGTCACCATCATAATCGGAAATTCCTATTTCCTGTTGCACAATTAGTGATATTGTATAATGAGTAGTTTGTGTAGGATGTAATTTGTCGAAAAATATGTATTCATCCTTATTTGGAGCAATAGGGTCGTTACTGTCACACGTAGCGCCATCATGGTCACATGCAGGATGAGTCACATTAGTAATTCCAAAATGTTCACCTGACCAAAATAGCATCTCAAAACTATCCCAAATTGGTATCACATGTGTGGTAACATTGTAGTTTTGAGCCATGTCATTTGCCATTACCCAGAGCGCTGAATTAAAGTCACTAACTCTTTGAGCTAAATCCTCATTTTCTTGCTGACTATTGCCTTCCTTTGCACTAGGTGTCTTATCAAGTGCTGGAAGTTCAAAGAAGATGATATTCTCTCCACCAGTGGCGATTAACTGTTCAGCATGACGTTCTAGGTTGTCAACCAAACTTTGGGCATTTGTTGCCCCATAATTGAGGAAATCATTGCCTCCCCCGAACAATGCCACTGCATCTGTTGGGCCTAGATTATTGTTCTGATCCCAATCATCAACTTGTTTGCCAATGTTGACAATGACTCCCCATTGTGTCCCATCTCCTGTGGCAGCAGCTCCAAAAGCACGATTATTTCCACTTGCTGTGCCTCGCCCAGCTATATTCGAGTGCCCCATCCAACTCTGTGTGAAGTCCACCCAATTTTTACCGTCAGAATATCTTCCTGACCAGTATGGCGGACTTGCAGGGGTTCCAAATGCACTGTAGGTATTACCTGAATCAGAAAGGCTATCTCCAAACACATACATCTCTGAATATTGAGGTGACATTGAGCGTCTGAAAACCGAAAATGGTTCAGTAACCGAAACATTTGTCCATCCTGTTGATGAGTTTAGTCCGATTTCAAGAATGTACATCATTGAGTCATTGGATATATGGTATTCCTGAAAGTCGATTTGTCGAGAAGACTGGTTTGCAAAGAATGGAATACTTCCAGAACTAACTGCGGTTGAATGTTGAATTAAGGATGAATCATTTGTTGCATGAACCCACCAGTGCAATTGATAGGTTCTCCCCAATGATAGACCCCACAGCCCGATTGTTGCCTCAAGGGGTTCATCAGAGCCAATGATACGGTTTTCGATTATCATCGATGCTCCTTCTGAATTTTTCGTTATGTTGGCATGTACGGTTATCGCCCCTGATGTACTCACTAGAATGAGAGATGTCACGATTAGGAGCACCCTGCGCCATCCCATGTAATGCGTTAGTGCAGGCCGCATTGAAAAACTTCCGTCATATGTGTGGGTATTAATTCAGTTAATCTAGTACCGCATCGAGTGTATCACTTGATGCAACAACGATGTCGGTTTCTAAGTCCTGATAAACTCCCTTGCCTTTTATCTTGAATGCCAAAGTGTGCCACCCGACTAACATGGCTGGAAGCATAATTGCGCTTGTGAATAATGCCAGAGTTATCAACATCATCATCAGGAAGAAAAAGTTCCTCAGCCCAGGTATGTCGACTAGGAGTCCTGCTCCTAAACCGGCACACGTTGTTGCAGTAGTTTCGAAAATAGTCTGCCCCGTACGTGAAACGGTTTTCACGATTCCACCAGGTGTTTCCTTTTCCTCACGAATCCGATCGATTATGTGGATTGAATCATCTACTCCGATTCCGAAAACAATGGTCGAAACCATAGCAGTGAAGACATTCACATTCACATCTCCACTTCGCATAAGTAATGGTTGCCAGAGAATTACTGTGCCAACTGCTACCATGGTGAAGAAAGACAATCTGGGTGATCTGAAAAGAAATGTCATTACAATTAGCAGTACTATCATTGTCATTATCGTGGCATCTGATTGTGCATCATGCACTCCCTTATTGATATCAAGTGATAGTGGTAAACCGCCAGTCAATTCACTGATCTCAACTTCTGGTAATTCCTGAAAACTACCAGCCAGCATGTCATTAATTTCATCTCGCATTTCACCAGCATCCTGAAGGTTGATGTAAGGTTGGTTAACATACACTAAGGTTTGAGTTTCGCCCCCTATTATGATGTCTACTTCATTCATCAGCATTGAACGAATCTCAGGTGAAAGCGTGTCAAAAGCAACATCGACCATGTTTGCGCGAGAACTAATTACAGGTAGTGCAGATTCTCCAGATATCACACAAGACGGTGTCAACGGGTCATCCCAGCATTCAGAATGTAGTATATTCCACAGGCTGTTACTATACACTGGGAATCCAGCAGGTTGTATTTCAACATGAACAGCTTGTAATATTGTGACTAAACTTACTGTAGTTGTATAAGGTACATCGTTGATCTCATTTTCGACAGCATCAATTGCATCTAATACATCCAAATCACGGATTGGTGCAGTGTTTTCTCCGGTAAAATTAGTTGCATCAACAATGAACATATTGGTTTGTCCACCATCGAAAACACGACTATACTCTGCTAAAGTCTCATAACTCTCCAATCCAGGGGGTACCTCACTGGGTCCGGCAGTAATATCATCACCCATTTCTTCCTTCATGTATCCGTAACCAATTGCACTAACAATTAGTGCCACTGCAAGGACTGCCCACCATGCCTGAACTGGTACCTTGGCAATTGATTTCCAGGCTTTATCTGCAGACTCTAATCCGCGTTTTCTGTATTGGAGAACCCAGCCTAGGGCGGGCACCATTATCATTGAGAAAACAAAAGTACAGAAGATGCCTAAAACAAGTGTTAGACCCACTGTCCGCATTGGCTTTATAGGTACTAGGAATGGCCATGCCAGTACACTGAAACCGATGATGGTAGTCAATGCAGATAACAAAATGGCATTTCCTGTAGTCATCACAGCATCTACTGTTGCACCAAGATATATCTCGCCATCCCATGCATCGACAGGTTCTACGGCCATGCCTTCTCTTTCCTTCCTCCATGCCTCTTCTGCAGCCTTCTCTAAGCGCTCATTTCTTCCTTCTTCTATTCTGTTGATTAGATGCAGAGCATAATCGACTCCGAGACCAATCAAAATTGGCCCTGCAGCAATGATCATTGGAGTTAACTCGATATCAGCAATTACTGTAATTCCAAAGGTCACAGCCAGACTCATAACGATGGGAACTCCACATATCAACAATACCTTTGGATTTCGGTGTAATGCAAACATTGTAATTGCAACAAATAATAGCGATAGGGGTAACATTTTTTCCAACTGCTTGTAGACTGCTTCAGAAACATCATGGAGGACCGGATTCAATCCTGTTACAGTTATTGCACACCGACTATATTCGCCATCTTGTCCACCGTTATTACACGATGATGTTGGAGTTCTCCACTCCTCTTCATCAGTATGCCACATTGCTGAAAGTTTCTGATCATATTCTACATAACACAATTCACATTTCTGCGGGTCTGATTGTTCATAGATCAGTTTCTTTGCATAATCAATAAATGCCCGATGATCACGAATAGTGTCACCAACATCTCCCTTAGGATCTTCACGGGAATCAATTTGCGTTCCTTCCATGTCAAATCTGATGCCCATTACTACTACAGCAGTATCCCAAATGCCGTCATCATTTGTGTCTCTGACAAAAGAGTCCATTAGGCTACCAGCATTTTCTACCAAATTATTGACTGCATCTTGGTTATCTGGTACACTATATCCATCATTCGAATTAAAGCTGGAAACGGGACAATTTTCTAGTGCGACCCCTTGTATGCCGTGTTCCTCCATGGCGCATGCAAAACGAGTTCTGCTGCTATTTGCCTCTTTGATTATCTGTGCAGGAGATAGGACCCAAACTACTCCATCATTTCGACCGCGATCTTCCTTGTCCCAATCCAATCCACGCTCGTAATTTCCCTGTTCGCTTGTATCATCACCTTCGAGATATGAAAGTTGTTTCAGAACATTGACACTTGTTACATTGTGTTCACATTCATCAATTTCATCACAGGTTGCTCTAGCGGTCCCCTCAATTGCGTTTGGAGTATGAATGTATAGCATCACGATATCTGTAGACCAGCCTTCACGTACTTCGAGTAGTAATTCCTTAGATTCAGCACCATCTGGGAGGTACACCTCAACATCACCATTGATTTGATGTTGAAAATCAACTGCATACTGGCCTATGAAACCGGAGCCGAGCAGCAGTATTATGATTACAGCTCCGGGAGATTTATGGATTGCGCCATAGAACCCGCGAACGGGTTTTTCCACAAGTCCGTGGAACCATTCACCGGCCCCATTAATGGTATCAGCAGCACCGCTCCATAGGTCCCGGACGCGACCCAAAGTTGAGTTCGGACTACTCTCCATTACTTGGTCGACTGCGAAACCGATATTGAAGTCCTCGCATTAGTGAGGTCCTAAGGACTACCTTTCCGAAGTACTAATCCAAGCCGAATTCACGGACCAAAAGTCTTCGCATTAGCCGTCGGGCTCCATGCAGCACCAATGCAGTGAAACACAATGATGCACCAAGCATTCCCACCCATGCGGCTGTAAGTCCAGGGCCAACTGATAGTGATATTGCTCCATCAGTCAAACCTTCAACCTCATTAAGGGCTCGCATTCCAATTGCTGCACCTGTTGCGAGTAAAGATATTCCAGGTATGCCAAAGAAAAGAAGCGGTTTTTTCTGAGATATCGAAATTAATGCAAAACTTAGAACTGTGAATCCATGCGAAATTGGAGTATAGCGGCTACCCTTTGGGACATCATATCTGATGTTGGTGGGTACTTCTTTAACTCGTAATTGCAATTCTGCGCAAGCGTTCAGAATTTCCAAGCAGGACTCCATGCCATCATGACTGAAATTTAGCCTCTCAAGAGCCATTGGCCCAAATGCACGAAAACCACTTTGTGTATCCTTCACGCTCAAGTTACTTGAGAGGTTAGATGCGGCAGTGATGACCTTTATCCCCAATGCTCGATAGGTGGGCATACTTTCAGTGCCACCACCAGATATGAATCTGGATCCAATTACTACATCGGCCTCACCTGACAATATTGGGTGCAATAATTTGGGGATGTCTGCAGGGTCGTGCTGTCCATCACTATCGAGGATAACTAGTGCCCGAGACTTCTGCTTCTGTGCGGTTTCAAAGATTGTTTTCAGAGCCCCTCCATAGCCCCTGTTTGCACGGTGACTGTGGACTGTTGCACCTAGACTGCGCGCAATTCTGGCAGATGAATCGGATGAACCATCATCTACGCACAGAACTTTGTCAACATGTGGGAGGGTTTTCAGAATCACGCTTCCAATAGTTTCCTCTTCATTGAAAACTGGCATGGCTGCAATGGTGGGGCCAGTCGCTTCGATGGGCCCTGAAGCCTCACTCCCTGTACTTTGCAACAAATCCTTTGGGTGACGTAGTACATTTCAACACTTCCCTGAAATGGACTGCTGTGCGTGGCATTGAAGAACACAAGCCGACTCGCGAATGATATGAACGTGCTAGTGACAGGTGGTGCCGGTTTTATTGGGTCCCACCTTGTTGATTGCTTGGCTGACCGAGGCGACAATGTCACAGTCTTCGACAATATGAGCAGTGGACGGATAGATTTCCTTTCCCATCATGGAGACAAAGTTAGGTTGATCGAAGGCGACTTGCTGGATTTGGATGCAGTCAAAAATGCGATGGAGGGTGTTGATTTGGTTTTCCATTTGGCCGCAAACCCCGACATTCGTCTGGGCACAAGAATTACTGATACGGATCTGAAACAAGGCACTGTTGCGACATACAATGTCCTTGAGGCCATGAGAGTTTGCGGGGTCGAAAAAATCGCATTTTCAAGTAGTAGCGTGGTTTATGGGGAAGCATCTGAAATGCCAACACCTGAGTCCTATGGTCCTCTTTTTCCAATTAGTCTGTATGGGGCAAGCAAACTTGGTTCAGAGGCATTGATTACGAGTTGGGTCGGTACTTTCGGTTTGAAGGCCTGGTTATTTCGATTCGCAAATATTGTGGGTACACGAGGCACACATGGAGTAATATTCGACTTCATACATAAACTGAAGGCAGATTCTAGTCGGCTTGAAGTATTGGGTAACGGACGTCAGGAGAAATCTTACATGGAAGTCATCGATTGTGCACGTGCAATGGTCCATTTGACAGAAAAAACTTCTCAGTCTGTGAACTGTTTTAATCTTGGAACACATGATACATGCAGTGTCAGGAGAATTGCAGAGATAGTAGTCGAGGAAACAGGTTTCAAGCACGTCAATATAGAATATACTGGAGGAGACAGAGGATGGGCAGGAGATGTGCCCAAGACAATGTTGGACCCAAACAAACTCTACTCAACAGGATTTACGCCACGATATAATTCGGAGGAATCAATCCGACATACTGCTAAAGCACTCATAGAGGAGATAGGATTGTAATGAATAATCGAAAATTACACAGCCGTTCAATTGTTACTGATGAAAATGCCGATGCACGGATTGGGGCATTCATGGTTATGAGCGCCATTCTAACTGTGCTACTAATTCTCATTTGGTATATTGCGCCACCCCCTAATGTTGGAATTAAGGAAGGCCAATTGGCACCAGATATTATTGGAGAATCCCACACTGGAACCGGCGGTTGGGAGGATTTCAGATTGTATGATTACATTAATCATTCATGGGTTGAAGGTGAATCTGGCACATTTATTCTGCTGCAATTCATGGACACGGATTGTCCACATTGTTGGTCAGATGCGTTTGAAATGAGTAGTTTGTACGAAGAATTTGGCGACGAAGTTGCATTCATTACAGTTTCAGTTGCAATGCTGAGTTCATCACATAGTAGGGCAGAAACAGTTGCGTTCCAAACGCTATCAGATTTTGAAGGATGTAATAAGGACAATTCCAATTGTCAAGATCGTCCTGGTGGCGAACATGTTTGGCCTTATGTAGATGATTTAGATCTACGCGCGTTCAATCAATACAATTTGCCCGGAGTTCCATTCCACCTGATTCTTTCTCCTGATGGGATTGTTGTGTGGAACAGTGCCGAGCACCCACAAGGTGATCCACTACACAAGCCACAACAGGCACTTTACGCAGTATTGGGGGGTTCAAATTGAGTTCAGTGATGGAATACGGGCCCCTTGCAATTTTTTTGACAATCACAGTGGTTGGATTTTTAATTGCCATGCAACGTGTTAGTCTACCACAGATTCAGGATTTCAGCCCCATTAGGAAAATGCTACTAGGGTTGTTCATAGTTGAGATGGGTGGCCTTGCAGCAAGTGCTTGGACGTGGATGATTCACAACCAACTCGTTACTGGTGCATCTAATCTGTGTGCAGCTGAAGGCATTGTCCAATGCGGCTCGGTTATCGGCGACCCAACATATTCAACATTCTTCGGAGTGCCTTGGGGAGTCGTTGGAATATTCGCTTTTTCTGCATTGGGTTGGTTGACACTTTCCTCAATAATGGATATGAAAGCAGATTGGGCTAAGCAGTACGTGGATTTCACCTGGTACCTGATTTTACCAGGTATATTGGGTGTTGTTTGGTTGGTCCTCGTTGAGTTGTTCTTAGTCGAAGGTGCACCCCACATTTGCCCTTATTGTACCAGTGTCCACATTTCGATACTAGTATCAGTGTTTTTGCTAACGCGTATTCGTGGCATGATTGATGATGGTGTTTGGGATGCTCCTGTGCAGCGAAGTAAGGCAGAATTACTAGCTGAAGCTCGTTCCAAGAAATAAGTCTAAGGCTGGTATGTCCCTCCAATTTCAAAGAGACCAACATCTGTCCGCATATCGACAGGTTCCATGCGGATAACAGTCACATCCAGTCGCGAGACATTAGCGTACTGTGATCGAAGCATATCATACAACCGACCTTGTACATCAGACATTTGCGGGCCACGCAAAATGGTCAACATGCGCATCGGATTTTCCTCAGGCAACTCTACAACATACTCTACGAGCCACTCTCGATCTACTTGTATGCCCCCCTGACTCTCTTCTTTACTTTCTTCTGGAATGTACGTCATCACTATGTTATTTGCACTGTCAGTCTATCAATGCTTCGCAGCACACCGATTACACAATTTTCCGAGAGTATAAAGTACCACGATTTCATTGGAACTCGCTTCGGCGTGACAATACGGTTGCGGAAGCAAGCGAAATTCCGATAAGAATCAATACGAAAACTGGTCCATTTTCCGTTTTTCGGGGCAAATCTTCATTTGATATCCCGATTACACTCCGGACGGCCCCATTTGTTTCTATAACTACGACAAAACTTTCAGCATCACCTGTTGTATTGAGGATAAAAACATCAGTGTTCTCATCCCCTGGTAAAGTCCCAGTAGATAGATTCCACTCATTGTCCTGGAGGGAAAACTCCTCAACACGATCGATTTCAGTATCGAATACAATTGATTGGGTAGCAACATCATGGTGAGTATCAAGACCATTGTTCGCAATATGAGTTGTCATGTGGAGTGTCTCCAACCTGAATATTGTGATGGTACTATTCATTGGCAATACATCATCTATATGCAGGTAAATTTGATGACTATCAATTTGGCCACTAGTCCACCACATTTGTACAGGTATCCAATCCTCTCGCTGATTCTCTGCTGAACGAAGTGCATTTTCCAACATTGATGTCCCAAGACTACCTTGTAATTCGACTTCATTGTCAAACCAAAAGGTCGGATATACGAGTTGGTGTCCGATTTCCTTTGTTCCAATCCTATCTGTTGTTACATTACTCCCAAATGGGTCATGGTCATTAGGGTGGAAGGCAACTCGATAAAATCGTCCATTATGATTATCAACAAATTCGTTTACCAATGGATCAATTGTGGCACATGTTTGACACCAAGTTGCAGTGTAGTGTTCTAGAAAAATAGCGTGGCCACCACTAGTTTCACGCGTTTGGTTCAAATTTTCTTCAGCTGCTTGAGTAGGGGGGAGGAAAATGAGGGCGATGATTATCAGGTACACAGCCACCTTCTGCATGTATTGTGTGCAAACTTCGGGTCTCATTTACATATCGTGAGTATGCCCGACAAATGGGGATGTCATGAGCAAGCGATGGTTTCAGGCTCATCAACGCGATACATGGCGCCGTCAAGCGAGGTCCAAGGGGTACAGGGCACGTTCAGCATTCAAATTAAAGCAGATACAAGAAAAATTCAACCTAATTCGAGGTGGCGATTTCGTGCTCGATGTCGGTTGTCATCCGGGTGGTTGGACACAGGTGGCCGTTGAGGAAACTGGTGGTTTAGGAATTGTTATTGGAATAGACTTGCTTTCGAGTGCACCGATTGAAGGAGCCCATCTTGTTACTGGAGATATCACTGACATGTCGTCTCAATCGGAAATTCTGAAATTACTCGAAGAGGGCATGTGTGTCGATGGTAACATATTGCAATCCAAGGATGAATCAAATAGAAGGTTATTCAATTCGATTGTTTCTGACATATCTCCACGCCTAACCGGCCAGTATGATAGAGATCAAGCAATCTCGCTGGAACTAGTTGCAATGGTATTCGATTTCACACTTCCATTACTGGCACCAGGTGGTTCATTTGTAACTAAGATTTTCCAGGGGACTGGAATTGAAGGCATTGTTAACTCGGCGAAGAAAAGGTTCTCCCGGGTTCAAAGATTTTCACCGGACGCTTCGAGAAATTCCTCCTCAGAGGTATATCTTGTCTGCAAAAATAAATTACCTAAACCACGGACTGGTCCCCGAAAAACGTCAGTTTCTGAGGAGTTGAATCAGCACTTGTCCGATGAAGGCATTATTCAAGAAAAATCGGATACTGATGCTGATGCTGGCAAGGTCAAAACAGAGTTCCGTGTTGTTAAGAAGAAGGATTGACACATTCACTTTCACACACCTCCCCTCGAAAATAATGTAGTCCACTGACTACGAGGTTGGTTGCTCGGAGTGTGGTAGGATGCCTGCTAGTATCGTTGCACAAAAAGACCCGTTTTTCAATTTCGGCTCGAAAATTTCAGCAAACTCGTATTACAGAGAAAGCCGTTCAGGTCCTCAAAAGATAGTCGATTTATCTGAAGGACACCTTTTTTCAGCAATTGAATTTACGATAGTTAGAAGGTATCCAAGGCGGACCCTCAAATCAGAATCATGGACTGGCTCAGTAGCAATGGCTCATGGAGTCGATGAAACTGGAAGTATCCGCTTGGTTTTATGGGGTAATCAAGTTGATAGGGTCAGTTCAGGTGATAGGGTAGTTGTCGAAAATGGTTGGTGTGCCCTAGTAAATAATCAGTTAATCATCTCAGCAGGGCGTACAGGTGAACTGGTTGTCCACAAACTTAGCCAAGAGTCACTGAACTAGCTGCATTTTGGTCCATAATTGGTTATACAATGAAATGGTCAACCATATTAAGGAGGAGTCGGTCGCCGGGCCACTGAGGGATGTTATATGGAAAAGCGTGCAGCAAGTTGTTCTGCCTCGGGAGTACCACTAACTAGTGCAAAGAGCACATCATTTCCTTGCCCTACTTGTGGCGAGCCAATTGGTCGTTCAGAGAAATGTCGAAACCAAGCCGTTCTCTACTTTTGTCCGAACAAGGAATGTGATTTCCAGGGTCCCTAGGTGGTTTTTCTATGGGTAAAGTTGCAGTCAAATACAAGATTATGTGCGATCCCGAAACAGAAGATGCAAATGCTGATGTCATCGCGGAAGCAATGAATGGCCTGACAAGTGAAGTGGGTGTTGTTCAGCAGGTTGAAACTAAACCACTTGCGTTCGGTCTTAAGTTTGTGGAAGCCCACTGTGTAATCCAAGAAGGAGACGGTACTGTGGATGCCTTCGAGGACGCGATTCGTGAGATATCTGGTGTCGGCGAAGTGGAAGTCTTAGAGATTGGCCGGCTATGAAATTAGTACTGTGTCAACGGTGCTTTCATGAATTCCCGCATTAGTACTGTTGCATAGGTTCCACTTGGCAATGTGAATCGTAATCTCAAATTACAACCCTCTGGATGCCACTCCTCATTCTCTCGTGGCCCCTGAATAAATCTCTCCCCTAATCTGTCGGGTTCTATCTCACTGGCCTCTTCAACACTAAATTCGGAAAAGCTAACTGTGAGAGATCTCCTACTTCCCTTCGAGGTTAAGCGAGGAATTCCCTTTACTTCCCAACTTTTTCCCTCGAGGTCCATGTTTCGAATTACTTCCGCCTCGATTCGTCCGGGAATGGAATCAGTGTGCTGACTTTCAGCACCAGGGAGTGCTCCTGTGACAGTTAATCGTCCATTCTTGCAATTGCGGGATATTCGTGAGAGTATAGTTTCTTCGACTTCAACCAATTTCGCAATGTCAATTTTACCTGAATCCTTTACTATACCTACAATGTCTCCACATATTGGCTCCGAGAGAGTATACCCATTCTCTAAGCGTTTAGCTATTATTCGGTTGAATGCTTCCGATTGCAAACTATGTACCATCATCAACTGTAGATTATTGGGTAATGTACGAAAAGACCCCAACCAGTCATCGGGTTTTTTCTTGAGATGCAACAGCATTTCTTTCTCAAAACCAAGGTGGTTTGGAATAATTTCGAGACAACCCTCTGGATTTTTTGTCTCGCGCCATTGTTCTCTAAATGCCGCAACCTCTGGTTGTTGATGAATGCCTTCCATACCTAGATACGTATTCACTGCCCCTTCCCAATCGTCATGAATAATATGGCGTCCTACAACTGGGGTTACAGGCCGTGTTGCACCGAATCGTTGTGGCCCAATCCAATTAGGGAATTTACCTTCACCCAATCGTATTTGCATGGAATCGAATATTGCATTAACTCTGGCAATTGCTTCTTTGGCTTCTAATGGGCGACCTTCTGAATCTGAACAACCACGGACAGTGATTGTGAATCGGTTTCCACTGTGATCTCCAAAATTCAGTTTCTGGTGACTTCTACCAAGCACCTCGATGTCAACATCAGGCATCTCAATAGATGCGACTTTCGCAAGTGGGGCATCTATTACGAGTAACTGAGTTGTAATAGCTCTCTTATCCTTTGTACCACTGAACCAAATCCGATTCTTCGAAATCCCCAATTTTCTCGCCAATTTACCGACAAAACGGTTAGTTTCCCAGTTGGTTAGGGTCGTCCTAACTACTGTAAATCTCCCCTTCTTATCGAGGGCAGGGGTACTTCCAACTTCTTCTACTCTGAAATCTTCATAGCGGGACTTCAGAATCCCACCGATTCCTTCTAAATCAGTCGCAAAATCAGTCAATCCACATGCCGCGGCGATTTCCGCCGGATCCATGAAAATCACTCAGGAGAGTGACATTCCGCCGAATTCAGAGGCAATGTCTTTGCAGATTTTCTTCAACACATTCGACGGATTTTTTCCTTTTTTACAGCGCAGGTAAAACTCCGGCTCATCCAATTCAGGATGTCCTACGAAGTAATTTGCATATTCGACATCTTTGTTATCATTCAATCTTGATCTGAACAGTTGCAGAGCAGTATGACTCTCACCTGTAATGCGAATTCGCAACTCTGTTCCTTCGTTAAGTAGCACCTTGACTGGCATGTTGACCAACCCACCGAACCAGCCCTCCCTTTTGAGCCTTCTTTCTTATCCACCCACTACGTGGGTGCTACATTTCAATACGAATTAACAGAGCAGAAGCAGCCCTTCCACTTATCAATTGGTTTCGTTTCGCCTCAACATGGGTGGTCGTGAATCACATAAAAGTGCCTTCCTCGACCCCGATTTGTTTGAGAAATCATCGGTGCCCATTTTGTTCGTTTCTCTACTGGTTACTGTTTTTTTCGCAAGCCAATTATTTCCTTTACCTGAGTTTGATACAGACTTATCCTCATTTCAACCAGAGTCGGAATCCGAACTTGCCGAGACTCGGATGGAAGAATATTTCCCACCTGAAACTCGCCCTATGTTTGTTCATGTGACAGATGACACTGGTGACAATATTTTGAGTATAGAAAGTATTCAACTTCAGCAGCAAGCATTGGATGAAATACTATACAGATCAGAGATTTCAGGAGATTACATTGACTCAGTAATTGCAGCTCCCAAAATTGTTCAATTTGCAATAGATGAATCTGAAGCAAATGGGACGAAAATTGGTAACTATTCAGACTGGAATACTCTGCTTGATGCGATACTCGAAGAGGGTTCCGAGTGTGAGGATGCCCTTGGAGACGATCGCGCGCTTGCTGCCGGTGCTTT
>MDTC01171209.1_pt1 | contig 14306 bp, 13 predicted proteins | sample 811181 | NCBI WGS metagenome assembly MDTC01 (sample SAMN05326644, study PRJNA326480) | marine metagenome | isolation source: seawater | place: Pacific Ocean: North | collected 2011 | reverse complement strand
GAGCAGCCTGGCGAGGGTGAGCAGCCTGGTGAGGGTGAGCAGCCTGGCGAGGGCGAACAGCCTGGTGAGGGCGAGCAGCCTGGCGAGGGCGAGCAGCCTGGCGAGGGCGAGCAGCCTGGCGAGGGCGAACAGTCCGGCGAGGGCGAACAGTCCGGCGAGGGCGAGCAGTCCGGCGGGGGAGAACAACCTGGTCAGGATGGGGACCAGGCCGATCCAGAGCTTGCCGAACTCGCGGAGCGCCAAGCAGAAATTGCAGAGGCTTTGGAATCCCTCGAGGCGGGTGATATCGACCAAGCTCTCCAAGCCGTTCAAGAGTTGCAGGCTGAGGAAGCTGCTGCTCTGGCGGAGGCCATCCAGAGTCTCCCCCAACTAAATGGGCAGTCTGGTCAGATGGCCCGGGCCAGTCAGCAGGCTGAGCAGGGAAGCGAGCAGGCTTCGGAGGCCGCCCAGTCGGCAGAAGAGGGACAGGCGTCACAGGCCGCTCAGCAGCATGAGCAGGCTTCAAAAAACTTTGGGAATGCGGCTGAAGCTCTTGAGCAGGCTGCCCAGCAGTTTTCCCAGCAGGCGCAGCAGGCTGCAAGTCAGCAGCCGAGACCTAATCAATTACCCGGGAGCCCGGAGGCCCTCGCGGAGGCCATGGAAGCCGCTGCTCAAGCGTCGCAGGCGCAAACAGCCGGGGAGCAATCTGAAGCCTCGCAGCAAGCAGCGGAAGCGCTTTCGCAAGCAGCCCAGCAGGCGATGCAAGCGATGCAAAGTGGTCAGCAGCCAGGTCAGCAGCCAGGACAGCAGCCAGGACAGCAGCCAGGTCAGGAAGGACAGCCATCCCAGGAACCTGGGCAGAAGCCCGAGGAGGGAGTTCGGCAGGCACAGGGAGATCCTGGGGTGCCACCTGAATTGGCTAAACTGGGAGTCAGTGCCAAGGATTGGGAGAAGCTTAAGGAAATCCTGCGTTCTGATGTTGGTGGCGCTGGAGCTGGAGGCGTCCCAGAGGATTATCGGGGCCTGGTGAAGCGTTACTTTCAGGAGGTTGCCCGAGGTGAAAAATAATCTCTCAGATTGAAATTAGTCATGGTGAATGGAATTAAAATGAGGAGAGTTTTTTTCACGGTAGGTTACAGTCTCCTGCTATCGGCATGGAGTGCTTATGCTCAACAGATTCCCAAGACGGTTTTTTCGGAGTGGAAAAGCAAGGTGGACCCTGCCGTGGAGCGGGGCTTACAGTTTCTCGCCCAGTCCCAGGAGCGGAACGGTAGTTTTCCGGAAAACTATGGAACTTCCACCGGAATTCCGTCGCTTGTTGGGATGGCTTTTCTCTCCAAGGGGCACATGCCCACCGAGGGTCCCTATGCGGTCAACATTAACCGGTGCATCGATTATGTTCTTCAGAATCAGCAGCGCTCGGGTCTTTTCGTCGCTGGGCATGCGGGAAGTGGGCCGATGTATGCCCACAATATCAGCACCCTGTTTCTCTCAGAAGTTTCAGGGATGGTTGATCCAGAGCGGCAGGAGCGCGTTAAGAATGCCCTCGCTCGTGCTCTCCAATTAATCCTTCGCGCCCAGCGTGTCCCCAAGTCCGAGAAGAACCAGGGAGGATGGAGGTATCACCCGGGTTCACGCGATAGTGACACCTCTTGTAGTGGGTGGGCTCTTATGGCCTTACGCTCAGCGAAGCTGAACGGAGCGGCTGTTCCGGACAAGGCGATTGAAGATGCGGTTGATTACCTCTACCGTCACTATGACGACCGTCTGGGAAGCTTCGGGTATTCGGATCGTACGAGTCATAAGGAATCTCTCACCGGTATGGGTCTACTTTGCCTTGAGCTCTGTGGGGAGCACGGGAAACCGGCAACGATCAAGGCTGGAGACTTTGTCCTGAGAAACCACCAGCGGCTCCGTAACTACCAGTTCGAGTATTATGGGAATTACTATTCTGCTCAGGGGATGTTTCAGCTGGGAGGTAAATACTGGGAAACGTATGCGAACTGGATGTATGAGTCCTATCTCCCCAAGCAGCAGCAGGATGGCTCCTGGTATAGCCGTGAGGCTGGCCGGATTTACGGAACAGCTACCATGGTTCTCGCCTTCACGGTTCCCTACCGGCAGCTTCCAATTTATCAGAGAGACGAAACGGTTGATGAGGAGTAATTGCGCCGGATAACCACGTAGAGAATGGCCTGAGAGGGGACCCAGCTCAGGGACTGGACGAGGATTCCCTGGTTTCGCCGGGTTGGTTCCGGTTCAACTCCTCGATTACTCGCGCGGTCAGATCAGTTGCATCGCGGATATAGATGAGGGAGGGGAGCTGGGAGCTGGTCTTTCCCCCGATCTCGAACACGTGGTCGATTCCATCCTGCTGGGCTATTTTTCGAACAACTATTCGGATATCGCTGAGGAGCTTGCGGGTGACCACAACCATGCTTTCGTTGAGAATCTTGAGCTTGGCGGAATGATCCTGCTTATGTTCGCGCTTGAGAGTGGAATACTCATGATTTTTTACGAGGAAACGCTGGTAATCCTGCTGGCGCTGGTCCTTTTCACTGGCTGGGTTCTCCATGCGGCTTTTCAGGTTGCCGAGTTCCACCTCAAGGAGCTTAAGGGATTCAGGCCGCGGATCCTGATTCAGTGCCCTGCGGGCATCCCGCACTCTATTCCTCTCTGTCTTGGTGAGGTGGTAAGACTCGAATGCTTTTGCGATATCGATGGTGCCGAAATGGGGCCGGCCAGCCTCGATAGGTGGGCTTAGCGCCCACCCCAGGACCAAGAGCAGAAAGGTTCTCCGTTCGAAAATCACTATTTTGAGAAGGATAACCTGATATTAAGGGTATCGAAAAAGATGTAAAGACCCTCGTTAAAGTCTGCATTGCAGTTACCGGGACCCTTGGCTTTTCCCGGGTGGAGGCTGTAGAGTGGCGGCGTGAACGAGCGGGTGATCATCGTTGGAGGTGGGGTGATCGGGTTGTCCTGTGCCTACTACCTCGCGCAGGAGGGAAGAGAAGTTCTCGTTCTTGAGCGTGAGAAAGAGCGAGGGAACAACTGTTCCCGGGAAAATGCAGGGATGATCGTGCCCAGCCACTTTACTCCATTGGCAGCGCCCGGTGTGGTTACGCAGGGATTGAAATGGTTACTGGATGCCGAGAGCCCGTTTTATGTCCGGCCCCGTTTAAGTCTCGATCTGGTCCGTTGGGGATTATCATTCATTTCCTGTGCCACCTCGAGGCATGTGAATGCCAGTGCCGGTCTCCTGCGAGATCTCCAACTGGCTAGTCGTGAACTGTTCAAGGATCTCTCCGGCAATTTTGACTTCGGGTTGCAGCGCAGGGGACTTCTAATGTTGTGTGAATCCACGGACTTCCTGAAGGAGGAGGAAGAGCTCGCTGGAAAGGCTCAGGAGCTGGGCCTCAAGGTTGAGGTTTGTGATCCAGACCGGTTACGAGAGCTCGATCCTGGAGTCGAAATGAACGCGCAGGGAGGAATCTGGTATGAGCAGGATTGTCACCTCAACCCGGGAAAGTTTCTCCATTGCCTGAAAGAGAGCCTGACCGCGAAAGGCGGTGAGGTGAGGTATGATTGTAAGGTCCAAGCCATTGGGGATGGAACCGTAGAGCTTGACGGCGGAGAGAGGTTACATGGAGCAGAGGTTGTTGTGGCTGGAGGAGCGTGGACTGCCAGTTTGGCAAGGTCCCTGGGAACCTGGGTTCCCCTGCAAGGAGGTAAGGGCTACTCCATGACCCTCCAGAGTCCAGGAGCTCTGCCGCAATTGTGTTCTCTTCTCGGGGAGGCCAAAGTTGCAATTACTCCAATGGGTGATTCTCTGCGGGTTGCAGGGACGATGGAGATTTGTGGAGAGGATCTTTCGGTCAACGAGCGCAGAGTTCAGGGTATTATCAAGGCGGCTTGCCGGGTGTTTCCCGGTTTACGCCATGACGATTTTGATGGAATCCGGCGCTGGTCAGGTCTGCGCCCCTGCTCGCCTGATGGCCTTCCATATCTTGGTCGAGTTGAGGGAAGGGAAAAGGTTGTGGTGGCAAGTGGCCACGCCATGCTGGGCTTAAGTCTTGGACCCATTACGGGAAAGCTGGTTGCCGAGATCATTGCTGGGCGCTCCCCGACGATTCCAATTGAGCAACTGGCTGTTGATCGTTTTGCGTAGAGCGGAAGGGTGATTCAGGGTATTACATGCTCCCGGAACACTCGGTGGATTTGACTCTCCGGCCAAGAACCCCCAAATACTCCCTATGCCCGGTTTAACAAAGTTACAGGTAATTGACTCCCATACGGCGGGAGAGCCCACGCGGGTAGTGGTCAGCGGAGGGCCTGAGCTGGGAGGTGGAAGTGTAGCGGATCAGCGGTTGCGACTGGCTGAGGAGCATGATTGGCTGCGAACCTCTTGTGTCAGCGAGCCACGGGGTCACGATGCGATGGTTGGGGCACTGCTTTGCGAGCCAATTGAATCCGGATGCATCACAGGAGTGATCTTTTTTAATAACGTCGGATTGTTGCAGGGTTGTGTTCATGGAACCATGGGGGTAGCGGTCACTCTGGCTCACTTGGGACAGATCTCTGAGGGGAATCACCGGATTGAAACACCGGTCGGGGTTGTAGAAGTGAGCCTCGGTCAAGATGGGCTGGTCTCCGTCGAGAATGTAGCAAGTTTTCGTTATGGAGGGGAGGTGACGGTTCATGTGCCAGAGTGGGGTGAGGTATCTGGTGAGGTAGCCTGGGGAGGGAACTGGTTTTTTCTCGTGGCAGGGCAGGGCCCGCCCGTAGAGGCCCGCAATATTGATGCGTTAACGGATTTCACCTGGGAGGTCAGGAAAGCCCTCAAGCGCGATGGAATCACCGGGGAGGATGGAGGTGAGATTGATCACATCGAGGTCTTTGGTCCCCCCTCCGACCCGACAATCGCGGATAGCCGAAACTTCGTACTGTGTCCCGGGAAGGAATATGACCGTTCACCGTGTGGAACGGGGACAAGTGCCAAATTAGCTTGTCTCCATGCCGCGGGGAAGCTTGAGGAAGGCCAGACTTGGCGACAGGCCAGTATCCTTGACACCGTTTTTGAAGGGTCCGTGAGGATGGGGGATGATGAGAGGGTTATTCCAATGATTCGTGGAAAGGCGTGGGTAAATGGTGAGGCCACCCTGATTCTCAACCCCACTGACCCCTTCTGTTTTGGGGTTTAGGATTTTGGGGACGTCTCTTCACCCGAAGCGGGAACTTGACGCGGGGCGGAGGGACCGGTTCTATCCCCTCTCATGCCACTGCAAGTAGATTGGACCGGTGTATTCCCGGCAGTTCCCACCCAGTTCCACGACGATTTTTCGTTAAACCTCCCAGCGACTCAGGAGCACATCGATGCCTTAATCAAGGAGGGGGTGCATGGAATGATCATGCTCGGAACGATTGGCGAGAATTGCTCTCTATCTCTCGAGGAAAAGGTAAAGGTCCTTGAGGCGGCCGTAGAGGTCGTGGATGGCCGGGTCCCGGTGTTGAACGGAGTGGCGGAATTCACAACCGGGAACGCCTGCGATACCTCCAAGGCGGCGGAGGCGGCCGGAGTGGATGGACTCATGGTTATGCCGGGGATGGTTTACAACTCGGATGGCCGGGAAACTGTCCATCACTTCCGGTCTGTGGCCGCAGCGACCAGTCTGCCAATCATGTGCTATAACAACCCCCCGGTATACAGGGTTGATATTACACCGGAGATGTTCAAGCAGATGGAGGATGTTGAAAACATTGTCTGTATCAAGGAGGCCTCAGGGGATGTAAGAAGAATAACGGATCTCTTTAACGCTCTGGGAGACCGCTATCTCGTTTTCGCTGGCCTAGATGATGTTGCTCTCGAGAGTTTCATGCTGGGGTGCAGTGGTTGGATTTCCGGGTTGGTCGATGCGTTTCCCCGGGAAAACCGTCTGCTCTGGGATGCGTTCCAGGAGGGGAATTATGCAAGAGCTTTGGAGGTCTACCGGTGGTACATGCCGATGCTGCATTTCGACAGCCATCCGAAGTTAGTACAGTATATCAAGCTGACGTGCGCGACCCTTGGCTATGGAACAGAAACCGTGCGTGCACCCCGCCTTCCCCTGATTGGCGAGGAAAGGGAGAAAATTCTGTCGATCGTCGAGGAATGTGTGGCGACTCGCCCCTAGCAAGTAACCACTGGAAAGAGGGGGCTAGTTGGTGGTCTAATAGTCCTGAGCCGAGCGGCTGGTTCCTAGGATCCAGAGGATACCTTGTAAGCCAGACCTGCGCCTACGAGGTCGCTGATCCCCATTCCGATGGACTTGAAGAGGGTGATTTCGTCGTCATTCTGGCGGAGAGGGCCAGACCCGTCACACATTTCGGAAAGGTCGGCAACCACGTCATCCTTCTGGAAGACACCTTCTGAGATGGGCACAAGGATTTCTCCGGCTTCCTTGAAGCAGTTCGCATAGCTGTCCGCATAGACTCTGGACTTGAGGACAAGAGAGGTATCACATTCTCGTTTATCGGCATGATGGTTTCCGATGAAATCGGTGTGGGTGCCTTCGGTGATCCAGTCACCCATGACCAGAGGTTCGTGCGAAGCGGTTGCGCTGACGATGATGTCAGCCTTTCTACAGGAGTCCTCGAGATCCGTGGCGACGGTTACTTCTACGCCCTCCAGTTCGCTGCTCATCTCATCCACGATCTGTGCGGCGTTCGATGGCGTGCGGCCCCATACCGACACGCGTTTCAGAGGCCGGACGCTTGCATTTGCCCGGATGATATATTTTGCGAGATTGCCGGTGCCTAGCAGGAGGAGGTTCTCGGCATCCTCACGGGCGAGGAGACGAGTCGCCAGTCCCGAGATCCCAGCTGTTCTCCAGAACGTTACGGTTGTGCCATCCACCAGAGCGAGAGGTTCACCATGGGCCCTGTCAAAAAGAAGAATCTTCGAGTAGAGTGACTTATAGGGCTCCGAGTTACTGGGGAAGTAGGTAAAGGCTTTGACTCCGATCAAGTCGGTGTTCCATGAGGGGAGTACTGCGAAGGCATCGTTCGACCCTGAATGCTCATCGAGGAGGAACACATTGCGGGGAGGCATGTTGAATTCACCCGAAAAGGTTTCCTGCAGGGCGTCAACGAGGGCCGGATAGCTGAGAGCGGCGTGAACTTCTTCGGGACCGATGGTTTTCATGGAAAGTAGCGCAGGATGATCCTCCTGACGTGAGAAGGGTATAATTGAACCAGGTGGGCTGGTCAATCCAGCGTCGGATTCCCCACGATTTGCTTTGGCTGCCGGGAGTGCCCCGGGTAGAACCTCTGCACCATGGACTTGCAAGGAACATCATTTATCGGAGCGGGCCGGGGATCGGGAGGTGCCGGAGAGTCTCGCGCAGTAAACCCAGCGTCTGGAGAGGAGATGGAGCCTGCCTACCTTGCTGAAGGTGAGGAAAGCGTTGAGGCGGCCTGTAGTTTGGCTGCGGCAGCTTTTGCTGACTTTCGGGAAAGAACCGGAGTCGAAAAGGCGGATTTCCTGCGATCCATTGCTGATGAGATGGATTTGGTTGAAGAGGAAATCGTTGAGAGGATGACAAGAGAGACCGGCCTGCCTGAGGGACGTTGCCGGATGGAGAAGGGGAGAACCTGCGGGCAGCTACGTCTTTTTGCAGGCCTTCTTGAAGAGGGCTCATGGGTGGATGCCCGCATCGACCATGCAGACCCTGATCGTGCCCCGGTAGCAAAACCGGACTGTCGTTCGATGTGGAGGCCGATGGGTCCCGTAGTAGTATTTTGTGCCAGTAACTTTCCTCTGGCCTATTCGGTGGCGGGTGGGGACACCGCTAGTGCTCTGGCCTCAGGTTGCCCGGTTATCGTCAAGGCCCACGGATCTCACCCCGGGACGGCAGAAATTGTTGCTAACGCAGTGCGGAGTGCAGTGGAAAAATGTGGATTGCATGAGGGTGTCTTTTCTCTGCTTTATGGCAGTGGAAGAACGATCGGGCAGTCGTTGGTGAGAAATCCTGTGGTCAAGGCGGTGGGATTCACCGGATCCAGAAATGGGGGCAGGGCACTCATGGATGCCGCTGCCGCAAGGCCAGAGCCAATCCCGGTGTGGGCTGAGATGAGCGCGATTAACCCTGTGTTCGTTCTGCCGGGAGCGCTCCGGGAGCGGGGTGATGCAATCGCGGAGGGTTTCGTGGGATCTCTCACGCTCGGGGTGGGCCAGTTCTGCACCAATCCTGGACTGTTGATTGTGGGCGGAGAAGGTCGAACTAGATTTGCGGAGCGAATTGCGGCACTGGCAGGCGAGACTGCGCCCGCCGCGATGTTACACAAGGGAATCGCTGAAGCCTACCATCATGCATTGGAAAAGATGACGGCCAAGGAAGGGGTGGAAACACTCGCACAGGTTGCAGTAGAGGAGGGAAGTAGTCAGGGGGGCGCGGTGGTCCTTGGTGCCGACGCGACGGAATTTCTATCCGATCAGTCCATGGCTGAGGAGATGTTCGGTCCTGCGACGCTGATGGTTTCAGCTGGCGAGGAAGCCTCCATGCTGCAGGTGGCAGAAAACCTGGAGGGACAACTGACAGCTACTGTTCATGCCACCGAAGAGGACCTGGAGATGTTTGGAAAGTTGATTGCGGTGCTGGAGCGCAAGGCGGGCAGGCTGGTTTATAACGGTTATCCTACCGGTGTAGAAGTATGCCACGGAATGGTGCACGGAGGTCCTGCGCCGGCGACCTCTGATGGCCGGTCGACCTCGGTGGGGCCACGCGCAATTACTCGTTTCGCGAGGCTTGTCTGCTGGCAGGACTTTCCGGATCGCCTCCTCCCGCCAGAGTTGCAGGAAAAAAATCCACTGAAGATTTCTCGGATCGTAGATGGCAAGCGAGCCTGAATTTTGCTCGCCTCTAGGTCTTCCGCTACGAGCCCTCCGGGGCCGCCTCTAGGTTGAAATCGAGGATTACTTCCTCATTGAGGATGTTTTCTCCTACGCCCTTGAAGTTGATGTCCCACTGGTAGCGCTTGAGATCAAACTTGGCCCTGATGGCTACGGTCGTCTCGGACCGTACTACGGTGGAACTAAAGGTGACACTGTTGGTCTTGCCTTTCATGGTCAGGTTGCCGGTGATGTCATACTGGCCTTCGCCGGTCTTTTTAATCGACGTCACGTCGTAGCTGGAGATGGGGTGTGAGGGGACATCAAAGAAGTCGTCATTCTTGAGGTGGGCAGTGAGCTTTTCCTTCTCTGTGGTGATTGAGTTCATGTCGATTTCGACCTTGTGGTCATTTCCAACCGGCTCCCCATCTTTAATCGTGAAATGGCCGGAGATGTTGGTGAAGCGGCCAACCTGGGTGCCGCCATTGACTTTTGATCCAGTAAACTCGATGTAGGAATTTTCCATAAAGGCCCACTTCGCCGCTCCATCGGGTCCGGAGTCGACCGCTTTCTCGAGAGCAGGTCCCACCTCTGCATCAGCAGTCAGGTCAGCTGGATTTTCACAGGAAATGCAAACGGCACAGACAAGAGAGACGGTAAACAGGGAGAAAGGAACTTTCATGGTGGTTAAAAGGATTAAACTAAAAGCTAAGGAGAAGAGTGGAGAAGGCGAGACCGGAGCAAATATTTATCCAGGTATGGGAAGTTGACCTCATGAGCCCATGGTTCGATCTTGGCGGCAGATGGCAATCCGGACGCGGTATTACAGGAACAGGGTCACTATCGAAGAGAATGGATGTATCTTGTCTGAGTTGCCCCGCTCCCCGGGGCCGACACACAGTGTATGGGACGTTATGGCTGCTGCGGTGGGGGGTTTTGCCCAGGGACCTCGCCTGGCGATGCTTGGCTTCTCAGGGGGTGGAATGGTGGGTGCCATGAGGGCACTAGGTTGTGACCAGGAGGTCGCGGGCGTAGATTTGTGGCGCGAGGGTTTCGGGCTCTTCGAGAGTATTGCGGCGGAGTGGTGTGGACTTGTCCGTTTTTACCCCGAGGATGCGGTGACTTGGCTGAGACGGCAGCGCAGCCCCTATGATGTAATTGTGGAGGATCTCTCTGTCTCCAAGGATGGTGACACTGTGAAACCGGGGGTCTCGCTGTCCCTGCTCCCCGACCTGATGGGAAGAAAGATCACACCGGAAGGAGTCATTATCAGCAACCTCCTTCCGACGCCGGGGTTTACGTGGGAGGCGCTCATTTCGTCGTCCCGGATTGGCCCGGGGATCCTGATTGAGTTTGAGAGCTATCACAACCGGGTCCTAATCCAGGGGAGTGGGATCGGGAAGGCCCGGTCGAGCGGCCGGATCCTGCGCCAGCATATGCATATTCTCGGAAGTGCATTGGCTCAGGATATCCGGGTGCGCACGCTCTAGTCCGGGCATTGGGCGAGATAGACCGTGCTCCTTGAAGCAATGCCCTGGAGGGGGTTGGGAAATTCAACAATTCGGCTTTCCGTAGAGGGAAAGACATCTCGAAGAAGGTTTTCGAAATCTTCGTCAGGAGGGTCATCGGACCACATTGCAAAGATTCCCCCGGGATTGAGAAAGGATCGCAGGCGGCTGAGGCCGGCCAGTGAATAGAAGTCCTGATGACGCTCATGAATCAGGTTTCTGGGGGAGTGGTCAATATCGAGGAGGATCGCATCGAAGGTGCGTCCGGGGTCCTCTGAATCGAAGCCATTGTTGGCAGCAAGAGAAAAGAAGTCTCCCTCGACGAGGCGGCATCGTGGATCGGTGCTGATTTCCCGGCCCAGGGGCACAAGCTCCTGGTGGTGCCACCCGATCACAGAGGGCAGGGCCTCCACCACGAGAAGCTGGGATACTCTCGGATCTTTGAGAGCTGCCTGAGCTGTGTATCCGAGACCTAATCCTCCTACCGCCACAGAGAGTTTCTTGTTTTCTGCCGGCAGGAGAGCGAGAGCGAAGTCCGCGAGTGCGATCTCCACGGTAGTGAAGAGGCTGGACATAAGATAACCGGTTCCAAGAATGATTTCGTAAACTTCAAGGTCATCAAGAGAACGCATTCGCCGCCGTCGCAGGATAAGCGTCCCAAGAGGGGTCTGCTGATAGTCCAGTTCTTCAAAGTCCGGGGGCATGGGCGGGGATACAATGCTTGGCGAGGAGGTCTCATGCCAGCAGGATCTTGCAATCAAGGGCGTTGCACGAGTCCCTGTGCTACTTAAGAATGCCTCTATGATCGAAATCCCGTTGTGGCGTCTGGGACTCTCGCTGATCCCAATTCTTCTCGTTGGTTGGATTTCCTTCCGTTGGGGTGGAGGAGCTGGGAGCCTCTCAGTGGCGACGGGAAGAATGGTGCTTCAGTTGTTCGCCATCGGCTATGTCCTTAGCTTCCTTTTTGGGATTCAGAGTCCTTGGCTGACTCTTGGAGTTGTGAGCTTCATGATCCTCATCTCAGCCTGGATAGCGATTCGCACGGTCAAGGAGCGGAGATGGTCCTCCTATCGAGACGCGTTGCTTGCGATTGGGATTGGAGGAGGGCTGATTTACCTCCTCGTGATCTTTGGTGTGATCGCTGTCGATCCCTGGTATGAGCCAAAATATGCGATCAGTCTTTCTGGGATGGTCTTTGCCAATGCGATGACTGCAGTTACCCTCAGTGCAGAGCGGTTCGATGCAGAGCGCATGAGCGGGAAGAGCGCAGTGCATGCGCGGAATACTGCCTGGAATGCCGCGCTGATTCCCCAGATCAATACCTTTCTTGCGGTCGGGCTGGTTGCCCTTCCGGGCATCATGACCGGGCAGGTTATTGCAGGAGCCAACCCAATGGAGGCAGTGCGTTACCAGATCATGGTAATGTCCATGGTGATGGGCTCGGCTGGATTCGCAGTCGCTATTTTTCTGTCGCGGAGAGTGCGCAGCCTAGCGATCAGTGACGAAGAGGCAGAGAGGCGCCGGTAGGATTGTTTGATTCCTACTGAAAATTGCCTTCTTTCCCATGTGGGGGGCAGAGAGCCATAGCTCTCCCCGGGTTTTGCATTCCAGTCACTTTTCAAGATCGAGATTAAGTCGAATGATCGAAGGCTTCTTTCCAGCTCCCCGTTCAATTTGGATCACAGTAGGAATTTTTTTACCATTGGGTAAGCTTTGACCTGAAAGAAAGGATTGGCCTTTGCGGGCGAAGCGCATGCGTGTGGGGCTCGTTCGTTTGCCACAGATCGCTTTGACGGTGTGTTTGCCGGGAGAGATGGCTTTACCCGCTTCGCTAAGGAAGGTGATCTGTAATTTTCGGTCCTTAGTGACAAAGACTTCTACGTGAGGATGAACCTCATGAATCACCCTGCCCCCGTTTGGGCCTGCCATGGAGGCGTGATCGTGGTGCTTGTGGTGGTTATGGTGCTTGTGGTCTTCCGACCTCGCCACGGTAGTTTGAAACAAAATGGCGATACACAGGGTAGCCAAACACCGGAGGATTGAGTGCTTTTGTGAGTTCTTTAGCGTTGTCATTGCTCTTTCTGTAATGATTTATGGAAGGAACCCTGTGTTACAGTTACATAAAATATACAGGGAATCGATAGAGATTTCAGAGAGACCTATTTTCGAGGGCCCTCTTCATTGCTGCCGCCACCCAAGGCTCTGACAAGGGCCAGGTGATCCCTGAGAAGGGCATGCCGGATTGCAAGCTCCTGGCGCTTTCCTTCGAGGCTGCGACGTTCACTTTCGAGAAGTTCAATTTGGGAAACGAGTCCGTTCTCAAAGGTTGCCAGGGTATTCTGGCGAGCCTCCTCCAAGGCCCGTATTTCGCGTTGCGCTGCTTCGAGCTGACGATGCCGGTTTCCAAGATTAAGATAGGATGCTTCAACTTCCCTGAAGGCGGTAATTGCCCGCTTGCGGTAGAGTGCTGCGGCCTCATTAGTGGCCGCTCGTCTTACCTTGACCTCTGCTGCTCGGGAGGGCTCATAGATCGGGATCTCGAGCTGAGGTCCAGCCGTGGCGATCCATTGACGGAAGCCGGCAAGAAGGGAAGAGCCTGTGGCTCTGGAGTTAGCCCCGAGGGTGAGAGAGGGAAGAAGCTGAAGACGTCTGGACTCTTCGAGCTGAAAGGTAGATCGCACTCGTGCCTCTGCGGCGAGGAGGTCGGGACGCTGTGCGAGAACTGCGGAACTTGTCCGGGCAGGAAGGGGAGGAGAGGGGATGGCGGATAGATGGAGGGCGGGCAGAGGAAGTGAATCTCCACCACAAAGGGTCTCGAGCTGAAGGAGCGCGAGGTCGCGGAGACGATCTAGGTTGAGTAGAGCACGTGCGAGGTTCTCGTGCTCAGCCTCCTGACGCAGCCTTGTAGTTTTGGAAATAAGCCCGGCCTTTTCTCTCGCCCGAAGGACGGTCAGGATCATCTGGTTGGCAGAGACAGAACCGGAAATCAGGGTCCGCTCTTCGTTGAGGCGCAAGATCCGGAAGTAGGCTTCGGTCACCCGGGTCGCGATAAGGAGGCGGCCGCCATGAAGATCCCAGAGGGCTGCCTGTTCTGCTTGCCGGGCAGCTTGGGTTCCAGCCCGGATACGTCCAAAGAGATCTAATTCCCAGGAAAAGGATGCAGAGTTGGCCCAGGGATCAAGATCCATCGGAGATAACCCGGTCACCCGAGACTGTTCCCTGCCGAGGAGAAGCCCACTGTCAATTCTGATGGAGGGCCAGCCGGCGGCCCGGGCCTGATGAGTCTGAGCCTGGGCCCGTTCCAGACGTTTACCCAGGATATCAAGGTCGGGGTTACGAGAGAGGGCGGTGGCGAGGTGAGAATTAAGACCGGAATCCCCGAAACCTTTCCACCACTCCTGACGCAGGGAAGCACGCGCCCATGATGGGGCGTGCCTCCATTTTTCATTCCTCGGGACCACTTCCCCGGGCTTTTGCCTTGGGAGGTGCAGCGTGCAGGAAGCCAGTAGCGCTGGGAGGAATGTGAGGATGAGTGGAAACCGATTCACTGCTTTGGTATGCTGCCTCCTCCTGTCTGGGCCATGGCAACGTGGATGCCGGTTGCATTAACGAGGAAGTTGTTCTCGTTAGACCCCTCCGCCACCTCGCCGACCACGATCAGGTAGCTGAGTTCCCGCAGGCCTCCTACTCCCCGCAATCCGGCTTTGACCGGTTTACCGTTTTCATCAATGATTTGGATTGTCGCGATGCTGGCGCGGACGACATCCGGATCGGCACAGCAGACATCCCATGGAGTCGGACACTCATCTCCGGGAATGAGGTCGCAGGAGTCGAGTCGAGTAGGATCTCCGAGAGTCAGGAGGGCTCGAGACTGGATGATCGGGTTGTCATTCCCCATGACCTTACCGGAGAGAATGATTCTGGTGCCAGGAGCAGGGTTTTGGCGTGCT
>MDTC01030039.1_pt1 | contig 14307 bp, 12 predicted proteins | sample 811181 | NCBI WGS metagenome assembly MDTC01 (sample SAMN05326644, study PRJNA326480) | marine metagenome | isolation source: seawater | place: Pacific Ocean: North | collected 2011 | reverse complement strand
GTAATACTATCAATTACAGAATTTATTTGATTTTCAGACATATCTCTCCCAAATAGTTGTGGGATTGAAAATGAAATATCATATACAACTGTATTTTCAGGAATATTTATACTTCTGTATTCAACACCTCGATTTTCAACATTTCTATTTTCATTTAAATTAGCAGATTGTCTAATAGATTGACTACTTATATCTCTAATGTTATCTCTATCTATATTAATATTATATCTACATACTGGACATCTCGAATCTTCTTGAAACCATCTCATTAAACTACTTGCTTCAAATACATGATTACATTGATTTATACGCAAAATATTACTTGATGAATCAAAAGCTACTAATGAAATTGGGCAAGTATCTGTATCTGCTTCTGTTAAATCATCATACGTTATAATACTTGTTTCTTGCATAATTTGATTTCTACTAGCTGGTATTCTAACATTTCCTTGATTTAATGTTGAATTTATAAATTCTTGTAAAGTCACTCTTCTTCTACTAAATAATGGAGACGCTAACGGTTGTCTTGTTTGAGATTGTCGAGACCTATTTCTACTTCGTCTTGTTGAAGGTAATCTTGTACTTGAAAAGAAAAAAGGATTATTGCGGATAGGAGGTTCTCTTCTTGTAGATGATTCTCTTCTTGTAGATGGTTCTCTTCTATTTCTATTTAATCTATTTATATTTTCATTTATTCTATTAATATTATAATCAGTATACTCCCGTGATGCAGAATGCGAAGGTGGGGTAAATCCATATCTTCTTCTTATTAAAGATTCTTCCATATCTCTTGCTTCTTGTAAATGTATTAATTCTCGTATCGAACTACTAATATGTTGCATACTTTGACTAACATTGTTATTATATGTATTCATCATTACAATTTGATTATTTATTAATGTAGTAATGTTATTAATGTTATTAATATTATTCATTCTAATTATTATAATATTTAAAAAATATGTTTAAATGTAAATATATTATATTTATTAATGGCATTGCAAATAGAACGTTCAATGACTAATTATAAAAATAAAGGATTAACCGGATTAGCCAATTTAGGAAATACTTGTTTTTTAAATTCAACATTACAGTGTCTTTCTCATTGTTATGAGTTAAATAATTTTTTAGAAAAACAAACTTATAAATCTAAAATAAATAAAATACCCGATAGTTTAATATTAATCGAATGGGATAAATTAAGAAAGTTAATGTGGAGTGAAAATTGTGTTATCTCTCCCAATGGGTTTGTAAAATCAATACAACGGGTAGCAAGAATAAAGGATAAGGAAATATTTACAGGATTTGCTCAAAATGATCTTACTGAATTTTTAGGATTCGTAATTGATTGCTTTAATAATTCGATTAAAAGGGAAGTTAAAATGAATATTACAGGTAGTCCTGAAACAAATACAGACATTTTAGCTAAAAAATGTTTTGAAATGATGAGAAATATGTATAGCAAAGAATATTCTGAATTTATTGACTTATTTTATGGTATTCATGTTTCTCAAATTAAATCATTGGAAAGTGATTATATTAATGTGGTTCCTGAACCATTTTTTAACATATCAATTCCATTAACAAAAGAAAATAAACCACAACATATGGTAGAATGCTTTGATTTATATACAAAAAAAGAAAAAATGGAAGGAGATAATCAAATATTTAATGATAAAGGAAATAAAAAAGAAAATGGGGAAAAATCAATACATTTTTGGAGTTTACCACATATATTAGTAGTAACATTAAAACGATTTAATGTATCAAATGTTTCTATTCGAAAAAATAAAGCATTTGTAGATTTTGATGAAACATTAAATTTAAGTAAATATGTTATTGGATATAATAAAGATACTTATGATTATGAATTATTTGGAATATGTAATCATATGGGCGGTGTTCATGGAGGACACTATACTTCCTTTGTAAAAAATGCAAATGATAATTGGTACCATTTTAATGATACAAATGTATCTAAAGTAAAAGACTTTAATTCAATGAAAACAAAAAACGCTTATTGCTTTTTCTATCGTAAAAAAAAATGAAGTTAATTATATATATATGAATACTGTTGATATTTCTCCTACAAAATCATTTTCAAACTTATATGATAAAATAACAAATAATCTTGGAAAATCTTTTAATAGTTCCAATGTTCTTATTTTTATAATTATATTAATTGTATTTTCTCTTTTATTTAGTAATTTAGGTAATTCAAACGCGGAAATGACCCCACTTCCAAATAATTCTAGCGCTAATATTTTAGAAATAATTTTATGGTCTGTATTTGTATTTTTATTGTTAGCGAATGGTCTGCAGTATTTTTTTGGCATTGAAGCAAGTGCGTCTGTAAAAAATGTTTTAGATGGTAAACCGGAAGTTGGTATTGAATTAAGTGAAGAATCAAAATCGTTATTAAAAAAAACATTACCTGTTATTGGTGAATCGACAAAAAAAGTAGAAGAAAGAAAAAAGAAACCAAAAAAAGAAGTTTTTTACATAAAGGATAATGTTTATAATTATGAGGAAGCAAAGGCAGTATGTAAGGCACACGATGCTGAGTTAGCTGATTATAATCAATTGGAAAAAGTATATTCTGAAGGTGGAGAATGGTGTGGATATGGGTGGTCAAGGGATCAAATGATTTTATTTCCAACACAAAAAAAAACATGGAATAAACTACAAACAATAGACGGTCATGAAAACGACTGTGGTAGACCAGGTATAAACGGTGGTTATATTGAAAATACAAAAGCTAAATTTGGCGTTAATTGTTATGGTGTAAAACGTTCTCCTAATGATTATGAAGTAGCGTTGTTGGACCAAATGAAAAAAGAAAAATATCCTACATCATCAATCGACCAAAAATTCAATGAAAATGTAAATAAATACAAAAAAGATGTGAAAGAAAATAAATTTGTTATTACTCCATTTAATAATACAAAATGGAATTTATAAATATAAAATAATATTATTATTAATATTATTTTATTTGGTGGTTGTATTTTTTTTACCTTTTGCTTTGCTGTTACGCTTTGCTTTTTTGCTTTTGTTTTTACGTTGTTTTTTACGTTGCTTTTTTGTTTGTTGTGTATTACTTGGATTTATATATTTTAAGGTAGTAATTTTAATTGGACTTAATTTGTTTTTTTTAGTTTTATTATGCAATCTATATTTAGATGATCTGTCTAATAAATTGCTATATATACTATCATCTATGATGTCACCTTTATTTGGTTCATTTAAAATAGGTGGTTTAAAATAAACTTTTTTGTAACTACACGATAAAATACCTCCTATTGGAGCACTTAAATGTGATATTTTTGGGAACCGTTTATTAATAAGATTGATAGGTTTATTTAAATAAACGTTATTCATAATATATATATCAATGATATAAATATTATAATATAAACCTAATGTCATGTTTATTTTCTATTTTTTGTATTATGTTTTCTATTTAATGAATTTTCATATTTATTTCTAAAAAAGGCAATTGGACTATTTAAAAATGGAACTTCTCTTTTTTTGTGATTTTCATCCTCATTTATTAGTTTTATATTAATTGGATGTATTCTATTTTTTTGAAATAATTTATATTTAGTCATATGTAATTATTACGAATTCTATATTTAAATAGTTAATTATTACACATTAATCTTTATAAAACCTTTTAATATCACTTACATATTTGTATTCTCTTTTTGATTTAACAAATTTTATAATTTGCTTTACTTGCGTCTCATTTTGTATACATTCATTTAAACATTCTTCTAAAAATTTGTAAGTCAAAGGAGGAGTTTGTTTACTTTGTTGAAATTTCAATTTACCATCAGATATTTCAATAACAGCATTTTCTAAATTGTTTTGTTCTGCATAACTAAATATTTTAGTAGAAAGGTGTGTTCTTTTTTTTCTTAAATCTTTAACTATTTCAGAGTTTTGTTTAATTTGATTATCTATCATTACCCAGTTTTTTACATCATCTTCAAAATTCATTAAATATATTAAATAGTATTATTTAATATATTTTATTTTATCTAATTATTTACGAGATTTACTACGAGATTTACTTTTACGAGATTTACTTTTACGAGATTTACCTTTACGAGATTTACCTTTACCTTTTTTAATTACTGATGCAGTAAACAAAGCAGGAACTAACAAATCATTTAAAGCTGCAAAGAAATTTCCACCTCTTTGTTTACGTTTATTTTTCTTTCTTCTAGCCGTTTTACTTCTTTTTTTCATTGATTTGCCTCTTTTTCTCATCGATTTACTTCTTTTTTTGTTTGTTCTTTTACGCATTGTTTTTGTCATTATATAATAATCTAATATAAAATTATTTTTTTTTTATTAAAAAGGGCGGGATTAACTTATTACGCATTAATATTATAAATATTCCTAAAATTAGTAAAAAACTAATTAAAACAAAAATAATTGAAATATAAATATAAGGATATATCTCTTTTAAAATAATATCAATTAAGGGTTTTGTTATATTTTTAATTTCTGTTTTAACATCATCTCTCCCTAATATTTCCAAACATTCTTGGATTATTTTTTCCTTGAAATCCATTTATATTTTTAATCTATAAAAATTTTAAATATTTAACACTATAATAATTATTTAATAATATCGTATTAAAGTTAAAATAATTATAATTAATTAGATTAATGGAATATCTATTAGATATCAACAATTTAGATAAAAATTCTTTATCTAATTTAAAATTACACTCGCCTATTCCTATACAAGGAGGGTCTTATTTAGCAAAAATAACATTAAATGATAACCCGGTTTTGTTTCAAATGCCAAAATGTTCTACAAAAAAAGGGATTGTTAGCAGTGGCAAACGATTTTACTGTGATTTATTATTTAAATATGATGATAGCAATGTAATTGATTTTATTGATGAAATGGAAACCATTATTCGTTCTAAAGTTTTAGAGAAAAACGAATTATGGTTTCAAGATCCTCCTAGTTTAGAAGATATTGAATATAATTGGAATGAAAGTGTTAAGCAAACAAAGCAACATTTTTATTTAAGAACATATATAGGAAATACAAAAAATATTAAATCAACTATAAGTGTTTATAATAGTAATCAAGAACAAATATCTATGGATGACATTACTTCATCGTCAAAAATAATAACTATAATTGAGTTAACCGGTTTGAAATTTTCAAGTAGTAGTTTTCATATTAATTACTGTTTAAGACAAGTTATGGTCTTAGAAGATAAACCAATATTTAATAAATGTTTAATAAACTTTTCTAATAACAAAAACAAAGCAAATAATAGCAACGAACCATCCAAAAATAAAGTTAATAATTTAGAAATAAAAGATGAAACAATAAATAAAAATCCAGATGTTCAACCAACTATTGAATTAAAAATAGAAGAGTCTGTAAATGTGGGAGAGAAAGAAACCTCTGATGTAGAAGACGATGATTTAGAGATATTAAATAACGCTTCTAATAATCTAAGCGAAGAATTTATGAATAAAAATGATAATTTAGAATTTAAAGAAAAAAAACCGGAAGATTTAGAAAAAACGGAGAATTTGAGTGATCCAGTCGATGAAATAAAGGAAGAAAATAAACATCTAGAAGAATTAGTAGAAAATAGTGAAAATAAGGATAACGAAACAATAAAAATTAATACAGATTTAAATGATAATCAAGAAAAAGAAGAAGAAGATTTAGAAATAAGGGAAGTAGAATTGGAAATGCCACAAGAAAAAGAAATGTTTGAATTAAAAAAACCGGATACAGTGTATTTAGATATGTATAATAAAGCACTTCAAAAAGCAAAAGAAGCTAAAATTAAAGCGATTCAAGCTTACTTGGAATTAAAGGAAATTAAAAATAAATATATGATTGAAGAGGTTGATAATGATGATGACAATTTTAGTGATTTTAATTTAGAATTTTAATAATAATTACATTTTCATTTAGCAAACAAATAACAATTTAAACAGTTTTATAAAAAAAAATATGTTTTGATTTTATATAATGACTTTTTTAAAAGGTATCAATAAAATGTTTAAATCTAAAAATGGTGGCAATGTTTTAGTTATTTTAGCAATTGTTGCGGTTGTATATATTGTCATGGATTATGAACGAATTAAATCAAGTTTAGGATTAGATTCAATGAATAACATGAAATCAGATAAACAAGAAACAAAACAAGTTTCAAACAATTACAAACCATCCGTAGCAGATCAACCAACCGAAGGTAATGTGAATGGATTAAATACGGATATGCAAAATTTACCACCTAGCTGTGCTTCAAAACAAATTAGCAATCCAAAAGATTTGTTACCAGCAGATGGAAATAGTGAATTTTCAAAAATGAACCCATCCGGAGCAGGTGATTTAATGAATGTTAACTTATTGAGAGCTGGACATCATATTGGTATTAATACCGTAGGAACTAGTTTAAGAAACGCTAACTTACAAGTGCGAAGTGAACCACCTAATCCTCGTTTAAATACTGGTCCATGGAATACAAGTACTATTACAAGTGATGGTCATCGTCGTCCATTAGAAATTGGAAGTCGTGCATAAACTTAAATATTATTAAATATAATTAAAAATAATTATATTTAAAACAATTAATAAACGTATTTAATTTGAAATAGTTATTATAGTAATGATATATAAATATGAAACTAAGTATATTTGGAATAATTATTATAATTTTTGTAGTTATAATTATATTAAAAATTTATAATGAATCTGATATGTTTCAATTAAAGTGTATTATATCGGACGTTGATGGTAATAAATATTGCGTTAGAGAAAGAGCAAAATTGGAATTAGTTGCTGATTTATTAGCCAGGGTTACCAATAATATGAAATCGTTGGTTGCTCATATGAAAGAAAAATACCCTAATAGAGAAAATGTAAAGAGATTGGTTGGTAATTTTAACCCTAAAAAAATATATGAAACGTTGCCTACAAGTTCATATACGGCATATTCAGAAAATAAGGGAGAGAAATTAGCATTTTGCACAACCACTACCAAACAAGGTAACAAATTAATTGATGAAAATACATTAACGTTTGTTGCCATACATGAATTATCACATTTAGCAACAAAATCAGTTGGACATACAGATGAATTTTGGAGTAATTTTAAATTTTTATTAAAAGAAGCAAAAAAAATAGATGTATATAAACCAGTCGATTATAAAACCAAACCACAACCTTATTGTGGTATGACGATTAGTGATAACCCTTATTTTGATTTATAATTATATAATACCATACTTATCAATCAAATCCAACTTTTTAATTAAATCCGAATCATAATTACTCGATGTTTTATAATCATATGTTTTATTTCTATAAATATCAATATTATACAATATTTTATGTTCTTTAGACATAATCTTATACCCTGAATGTAATTTAACAAATTTATTTGATAATTTTGGGAAATATATATCACAATCTATATCTAAATTAATGTTTGTAATATAAACATCTCTAATTAAATTTTGATCCAAATACCATTTATATATTTGTTCTCCACCAATTATCCATACCGAATCATATGGGTTTTTTTTAGTTATAATATCATATGTAGCAGTTGCAATATTATCGTATAAAAAAACACCATCTTTATTTATGTTATTTGATTTAGTAGATGAAATAATATAATTATCTCTTTTAGGAAGTTTAGTATTTATACTATCATATGTTTTTCGTCCCATTATAACCGCGTTATTACCTATCCCTATTGTTTTGTTTTTAAAAAACCTCATATCTTCTTTTAAGTTCCAAGGTATAGTACCATTTTTACCTATACCTCTATTTTTACACATTGCTACAATAATATTCATTTATACATAAATATAATCAAATATATTTATATACATGTCGAATATATATAATTTTCACCACGTAATTGGTAGTAATATAAAAAAAACATATACATTTAATAATGATAACCATACCTCTACTAAAAATATTCCCATTTACGAAGATGATATGATTATTAATATTAAACATAAATTAAGTAGTTTATTTGATAAACAATCGCATAATGAAATATTTTTATTTTGCAAATCAAAGGAAATTTTAAACCAATCCGTTTATTATAAAATATTGACCCAGGATGATAATATTAAATTAACAACAAAAATATTTAATCGATTTGTTTCCAATATAGCTATAAACAATGAGTTTTTAAAAACTCCCAATACTATTTCTACACGACAATTAAAAAATTTTTATAAAAATAAAAAATTATGGAATAAAGAAAGAAGCATTATTAATCCAATTGGTATAAGTGCTTTTCATAAGAAAAAATACATTTTCAACCATAACCCTTATTTCTGTAAAGAAGATGATGAAATTATATCAAATGATATGAAAAAGTTTGTTAATACAGAAAATAGAAAGTTATTGTTTAAATATAAACCAGAAAATAATGATATTTATTTTTGCTTTGCTGATGAAGTGTTAGATTATTTTAAAAAACAAAAAAACATCACCGTATCTGAAAAATATTTATTAGAATTGTATTTCCCCAATCTTGTTTTAAAAAAAATCAAATCATTATCAGATATAGAAACCCAAAAAATCAAATTAAAATCTGAATCCATGAAAGAATATAATTCTACATTTAAGAATTATAACAAAAATATTGATATTTTACACAAATATTCTTCAAATACAACAACCAATATTAGTTACAATATTAAAGATATTTATTTTACAATACATCCAAATGAACCTTTGAAATTACCATTGGATATTATATTTAAAAAAATAAATTCAAGTAAATTAATACCATTAATCAAATATAATCCAGGAAAAGATTTGGAAAGTATTTATAGACTTTATACTGGCACTTATATTTCTGATAAAGGGCAAAAAATTCCATCATTATTTGTTGAAAATAAGGAAAACAATAGAAAAATAAGGCAAATTTCCTCTAATATTTTATATAATAATCGTATTGGGTTTTATTTAGACCTTGCTCATTTAACAAATTCTACTATAAAAGAAGAATTATATTGTATTTTATTATCAAATGGAGATATTCAATTTAAATTAGATTTAAAAGACAAATACAATATTAACGACTTACAATCAATGTTAATACCAATTATACAAAAATATGTAATAAGTATGGTAAATAAATTTATTCAAAAAGATAGTATTTATTATTTTGATACATTAAATAGTAAAAATATCGAATTAAATAAAGTAGATATTGTTTTTTTTACCGATGATATAAATGTGTTGTCATTTAAAAATCTAAAATGTAGTAGTAGTGTTTTTTCAGTAGTAAACAAAAATACCAAAGAAAATATATATGATTTAAAATACAAGCGGGTTTCTTTTTATCAAAAAATGAATGATATACAATCATTTATTAACCTAAAATTACAAGAAGCTATATCTATTGAAGAAATAAAACATTTAATTATGAATAATTTTAATTTGTCGGATGTTAAGGCAATTGAAATAATTGATAATTTTTTAAAAGAAACTAGATTGGCGGTAGACGCATTTGAAAACAAAAAAATAAAAATAGAAGATAACCCTGGATTTGATATACATATTGAAACAAAAAACATTGATTATGTTAATATTAAACTGAAACAATTGTTTGAAATAAATAATATTAACGATATTACATATATTTCAAATAACATTATTCAAAAATATATTGTTGCTTTACTTAATATTAATAAATTAGAAACTCCATTGGATATTTGTGTTAAAAAAGTTGAAGAAAAAAAGATTGAAAAAATAAAAGAAATATATGATAATCCATTGGATGAGGATACTAAAATCGTTTTTAATGATGAAGAAGATGATGATGATTTATTAGATTTAATGAGTGGATTTGATGATGAGGAGGATGAAAATACATTAAAATCATCCTTAGATAGTAAAGAAAACAGCAAAGAAGATAGCAAAGAAGATAGTATTGATTTAAATTCTTTACCAGATGAGTTAAATGAATCACTGTCTTTATCTGGGGGAGTAAAACAAAATATGGATCTTACATCAATAAAAATACAAGGTTCTAAAAATTGGTTTACAAATCGATTGCGTAATAGAGAACCAGATATATTTGTTTTATCAAAACAAGATCAAAAAAATAAAAATTATGTTAAATATACCAAAGGATGTCCTTGGCAATATAAAAAACAACCAATCATATTAAATGATGAGGAATTAAATAAAATTAAAAAAGCAGATAAAAAATCCAAATCCAAATCATTTGACGGGTTAATAAAATACAGAAATTATAATTATATATGTCCTCGATATTGGTGCTTTAAAGATAATAATGGCGACTCAAGAAGTATTTCATTTAAACAAATAAATGAAGGTGAATGTGGTGGATGGGATGCTGTTAATCCCAAAAAAGCAAAATCTTTACAACCAGGTAAAAGAATAATCGAATTAACCGATGAAAGACTTCATAATCCAAGTAAAACAAAAAATCCATTAGTATATAAACCTTTATTTCCATTTTTACAAAAATCTACAAATCACCCAAAAGGATTATGTGCTCCTTGTTGTTCACAAGTACCATTAGAATACAATGGATTTCCCACAGACTCAGAAAATGTAAGAAAAGAAAGAGAAGTAGAACAAGAAATGTATTTTAAAAATTTATATAAACCAGGTAATAAAAAAGGAACCATAACGATAGATAATTCTATAAAGAATGATGCAACTGTTAAAAATATAGCATCTCAATGGGAAGGAGTGGGTCCATCATTTAAAATTACAAAATCAAATAAAAATATCAAAATAACCGATATTAATACAAATAATAATGATTCTAAAAAATTAAATAAATTAGACTTAATACCAAAAAATAAATCTATGCCACCGAATCCAACAAGAGCAGAAGTAGATAACGTTTTACAAAAATCAAAAAATAATAGTAGATATAAAACTTGTTCTGGTATAACTACAAAGAAAGATATATCTTTAAAAAATAACGATGATATAGAACCAAACAGAAATACAAATATCGATATATCTGTTAGAAAATCAAAGGTAAATAAAAAAATAAAACCATTTTTATTTGAATTTCCATTGAAAACACCAGAAACATTTGGTTATTTAAAACCATCTCTTCAAAAATTTATCCAGTATGATACAGTTTCTATATGTTATAATAACCCTCCAAATGACTATTCATTAAAAAATACAGCAACCTGTTTATTAAGATTAGGTATTAATAAAAATATAAAACAATCATTTTTGGAAAATATAGCTAGAATAAAAAACAAAACACTTAAACAGTTAAAAAAAATACTTATCAAAAATATTACACTTTCAAAATATGTTATTGCGTTTAAAGGGTCATTAATAGATGTGTTTTATGATAAAACAAAAAAAGTTGATAATAAAACAAAAGAAAAAGTAGTGAAAAGTATTAAGGATACAATTATAAATGATTTTATTTTGATAAAGAAAGTGGGAGAGAAACTTATTAATTCTTATTTAAATTTTTTATCTTATTTAAAAGACGATACTATTACAATAGATTATTCTTATTTATGGGATTTTATATGTAAACCAAATAATGAAAATAATGCAGGTGTTTTATTTGACAAAGGCATTAATATGGTTATTTTTAATTCACCGCAAAATGATATTACAGACAAAATAGAAATCATATGTCCCAAACAATCATTTACAACAGAAATATTTTCTGAATTAAAACCAACCATTTTATTATATAAAGAAGGTAAGTTTTTTGAACCACTTGTTTCATATAATAATAAAAAAAAAAGTATGAAAATGATTTTTAACTATGAAGAATTAAATAGCGATACTATGTTACACTCTATTTTTTCTGATATAAAAGAAAAAATGATTGAAGGATGTTCTTTAAAACCAAGTATTCCAGAAAAATATGATTTTCGGAAAAATATTTCAGCGAAAACATTAATCGATAAATTAACAAGTATAAAAGATGCTTCTGTTGTAAAACAAGTCGTTCATTATAATTATAGTACGATAGCAATAATAGCTAAAATAAACAATACTAATGTGTATATACCTTGTCATCCTTCATCTATTATTATTGATCTTGATTTTGAATATTTTGATTCCGATAAGTTATTATTTGATTGTATTAAAACCTTTAATTTACTTACTGAACTTGCCAAAAAACATAAAATTCCGTGTCTTCCAATAAAAATATTATTAACTGATAAAACAAATGTTACTGGATTTATTACAGAAACAAATCAATTGGTTCCAACAAAACAATTTGATTATGATTCTAAACTATTTGTTATGAAAAATAGAAAAGGAACTGTTATATCAAAGAAAAAAAGTTTAATTAATATAAAAGAAAATGATGAACATTTTTCGGATAAAGATATCATGAATATGACGTTAGATGATATTGAACGTAATCTAACTGTTAGAAACTTTATGTTAGAAAAAAACTTTTATATGTGTTATCGTAATATATTGAAAAAAGAAATAAATAAAGAAACAAATGGTAATATTAGACAAGAATTAATAGACTCATTAGATGTTATTTATAAAATTAAAAAGTCGGATACGTTGAAACAATACGAAGCAAAATTCAAAACGATAAAAGAAATTGTAAATACATTATTAACAGATAAGGTAGTTGATTTTGTTATATATCAAAATATTATTTTAAATAGTTTATATCAAGATGTTAAAAATGATAAAACAATTTGTTTTACTAATAAAAAATCTATATCACTACCGGTTAAAAACTTAATAGATGGTTCTGATAATAAAGAAAAATATTTAATAAAAATAGTGGATGAACTTATACGATTCCCTAGACTTAGAGATTACATGTTATATAGTAAAAGCATTACATCCATTGATGTCATTAAATATTCAGTTAGCAAAAATGAGATTGTTATATTAGAAGAGCAATTGTTTAATGATTATTTGATCAATGTTGTATTAAAAGAGAAAAATAAATATATTAATACCAATCAAATAGGATTTACGAAACCAATTAAAACTAGAAATTACAAAACAGAATTTAACATTGAGTATAAATTAAATAAAAATACACCAAATAAACCAATCAAAAATATACCATTATCAAAAAAATTAAATACAAATAATAATAATATAGATAAATATGTTTCATCTACGGATGAAGTATCTTCTAACTGTTCATTTATACAATCTACTAATAAAAAGGTAATATCGAAGCACTTTAATAATTATTCATTAAATAAAAATCTAATATTTGACAAAATGGATGCTCCGTTTATTACAGGACTTAAAATTAAAAAAAAAACAAATTGTTCTTGGGAACTTATGAAACAAATTTATTTTGATTATAATAAAAAAGAAATATCAAAACAACAATTATGTAAAACCTTATTAACTATTTTAATTAATATTCATAATGATAAAACATTTATTACAAAACCTGGAAAAAAAACAGATGTTCCTAACTATTTTAAAATATTAGAAATGAGTCATCGTAGAAGTTCTGTTAAAGATTGGTCAAAAGTAGAAGAAAATAATGAATCACAATGGAAACATTTATTTACTATTATAAATAATAATATAGAGTATTATTTGACAGAATTTGAATTTTATTTACTATGTGATCATTTTAAAATACCTTGTATAATACATGGTTCATGTGATAATAATAAAGAAGCGATGTATAAAAAATCAAAAATGCAATATTACGATCCATTATATACTACTTTTAACACTAGTAATATAGGTAAAACACCTAATAATACAATTGTAAAAAATAACTTATATACAAATAAAAATAAGGATTCTTTTTGTTATATAATAGGATTTAAACAGTTTCGAGCAAGTGATTATTTTAATAAACAAGGTGAAAAATTTAACACTGGTATGGGTAAATATTATAGAAACGACTATAATATACCATACGAATTTGGTCTTATGAAAACACAAGAAAATTCATATAAAATAGATATTAAAAATGATTTTATGAATGATTTATTGATACACTGTATGTCGCCAAATATACAACAATATATTGATTTAATTTTTAATAAAAAAACAAATGGTATTACTATTTATGAATCATTTAAAAAGGAAGTTGATATTTTCAAAAAAAATAAAAAGTCGAAACAATTAAAATTAAAATAAAAATTGAAAAAGTACAATTATAAATAATAAATAAAATATACAGTATATTTTATTTATCTGTTAAACATTCTCATATTAAATGAGTTGTTATTTGTGCTTGATGTTGAGTTATTTGGTGACCTATTTAATGTAAATGTAGGAGTAAATGGATCTGCTGTTCTATT
>MDTC01206610.1_pt1 | contig 14308 bp, 13 predicted proteins | sample 811181 | NCBI WGS metagenome assembly MDTC01 (sample SAMN05326644, study PRJNA326480) | marine metagenome | isolation source: seawater | place: Pacific Ocean: North | collected 2011 | reverse complement strand
TAAACAGATTTTCGAGGTAGCAGAGTACGCAATTAATGATGCTATATATACTCTCAGAATTAAGGAGATTTTTCATAAGAAATTAAAAAGTGAAAATTTAATTGATTTATTCAATAATATTGAAATGAAATTAATTCCGATAATAATTGAAATGCAGCAAAATGGAATGCCATTAAACATCGATTACCTAAACTCATTAAATGAAGAATTTACAAAAAAAATAAATAAACTTCAAGACAGAGCAAACGAAATTACAAGTAAAACGATCAACCTTAGTTCTCCGCAACAACTTAGTAAAATTTTATATGAAGATTTTGATTTACCTAAAAGTAAAAAAACAAAACTTGGATATTCAACAGATTCTCAGTCAATTGCAGATCTTAAAAACAAATTACATGACAAATTAAAAGCAGATCATACTTCAACCTTAGAAGACTCACGTAATCTACAATTTTTAAATCTGATTCAAGATTATAGAGAAATATCTAAGCTCTTGTCATCTTATGTCAAAACACTTCCTGTGTTAGTAAATGAAAATACAAAAAGAGTACATACAAAATTTAACCAAGCTGGAACTACTACAGGAAGATTGTCAAGTAATGAACCTAATTTACAAACTATACCTAAAAAATCTGATTTAGGAAAACTTGTAAGATCAGCTTTTGAAGTGGATAACACTAATTCAGAGTTGATTTCTGCAGATTATTCTCAAATAGAATTAAGAGTTCTAGCTCATTTTTCAAAAGACAAAAATCTCATTAAGGCCTTTAAAAATGGTGAGGACATACATGATTTTACAGCAGCAACAATGTATGAATGCGGAATTGAAAAAGTAAATTCAGACATGAGGAGAATTGCAAAAATATTAAACTTTGGAGTTCTCTATGGATTGAGCCCATATGGGATATCAAGACAAACAAACCTCACCGTTAATCAAGGGAAAGAATTTATTGATATGTATTTTAACAGATTTCCATCAATATCTGATTACATAAACAAAATAAAGTTTGAAGCAAAAGATTCAGGATACGTAGAAACTATCTTTGGCCGAAAAAGGTACATTCAAGAAATTCATTCAAATGATAAAAGAATACAAGCACACGGAGGAAGAATGGCAGTTAACATGCCTATTCAAGGAACAGCAGCAGAGATCATTAAACTTGCTATGATAAAAATATCAGATCAATTAAATACTGAAAATATGGAATGTAAAATGTTATTACAAATTCACGACGAACTTATTTTCGAATCCAAAAAATCCGAATCAAAACAACTGATAAATATACTTACCAATATAATGACTAATGTAGTACAATTGTTAGTTCCTTTGGATATAAATATAGAAACAGGTAAAAATTTAGGGGAAATGAAATAAAATATTTTAATAGGAGTTAATATGTCTAGTAATAAAATCAAGCCTACAGACAATCTTATAAAAGCTGTAAATTTGTACACAAACCGTATGAGAAAATCTAGAAAAGAAAGCATAAAAACTGATCTGTCATCATTTGTTATATGGCTTACTGAATGCTTGGAATCAAAGTCATATAATGAAGACGATAATTTAGATAATATAAACCTTGATTTAATTGAACCTAGTTTTATAGAACAATATGTTCAAATAACAAATATTAAGCACTCTAATTTTAATGCGTCAAAAAAGTTAACGGTTGCTAGAGATTTCTTAGGATTTTTACACAATCCTGATTCAAATGATGAAACTGTAACATTTACAAGTTCTAATTTAGGTAATCATATAAGAAATAAAAAAGGAAGAAGATCTGGATCTTTAAGTATTAAATCAAGATTACATGAAGAGGAGTCTATTGAGATATCCCAAGAATATCATGATACCTTAAAAAAAGATTTAGAGGAAAAATTTAAAGAAAGAGAAGAGGTTGTAGTAGAAATAAATAAAGCTGCAGCTGACAAAGATTTTCGTGAAAATGCTCCGCTTGAAGCCGCAAGAGAAAAACAAGGATTAATAGAATCTCAAATAAAAACTATTGAAGAAACCATGAGAAAATCTGTAATTATTAGTACCAAAAAAAATTCTAAAGCAAATAAAATGGCAAAAATCGGATCTAAAGTTACCATGATCCAGGATAAAACAAGAGTGAAAATAAGTTTGGTTTCCTCGCCTGAAGCTGACGTAAATTCGTCTAAAATATCAGTCGATTCGCCACTTGGTAAAGCGATAGTCGGGAAAACAGAAAATGATAAAGTAACAGTATCAGCCCCTATGGGTGAGATGAGTTACAAAATTGTAAAGATTAGCTAATTAATTTCTATATTATCCATCAAATTAGAAATCATATTATTTAGTGTTTCTTCTAATTTAGACTCAGCATAAATTCTAAGTATGTTTTCGGTTCCTGATATACGAATTAAAATCCAGCTTCCATCGTTAAATGAAAATTTCTTGCCATCCTTTTCATCAATGAAACTTAATCCGAAATCATATATATCAGCGGGGTTGATTTTGTCTAGTGAGTGAATTAATTTTTCTCTTTTATCAGGGTTGAAATCTATATCTTTTCTAGAAATAAAAGTATTTCCTGTAATTTTTTTAATATTATCTAAAATACTGCTAATAGTTAATCCAGATTCAATAATCAAATTTAATATAAAAACACTACTCACTATTGCGTCTCTATCTTTAAAATCTTTAAATCCAAATCCACCACTTTCTTCTCCAGCTATCATAATTTCATTTGTGATCAAGTATTTGCTCAAATACTTGAAACCTACTGGTGTTTCTATTACAGGTACATGATAATGTGCAGCTAAGGCAGAAATCATATTACTAACGGACAAGCTTTTTACTATAGGTAATTTTTGTTTTCTATATTCCAAAAAATAGTAGAGTAATAATAAGTATATTTCATATGTTTCTAGAATGTCTCCATTTTCATCTACAATTCCTAGTCTGTCTCCATCCAAATCAAAAGCTAATCCTAAAGCATAGCTTTCTTTTTTAATTCGTTCAGATAATTTTTCTAAATTTTCATTTATTGGTTCAGGTCTTGCTATTCCAGGAAATATTGGATTAACATAGTTATTTATTGCGTCAACAGCAATAGACGAGCCAGATATATCAAATAAATCTTCAATGTAATTTATTGTGGTACCAAACATATTATCAACCAAAATTCTTTTATCTGAATTAGAAATTTCAGTTGTATTCAATTTTTCTCTTAAATCTTCTAAATAACCTTCTTTAGGAGAAATTTCAGTAAGTAAGCCTTTAATATTTTTTGCATATTTCTGAGAAATTTCTTTACTTTTTTTTGTTGATATATTAGATTCAATATAGGATAACTCTTCTTTGGATAGCGAAATGCCTGTCGAACCACGGAGTTTAATTCCATTCCATTTATAATCATTATGGCTTGCTGTTATTATAATACCCAAATCACATCCTCTAGAAATCACTTCGCTAGTTACTACAGGAGTTGGTGTTGGTTCATTAACTATGTATGTATCAATACCAGAATCTAAAAAAATATTTGCTAATTGATTAGCGGTTTCTTTTGAATTAAATCTACTGTCAAATCCGATTATTATTCCTCTTTGATTGCCTAATTTTTCTTTTACAAAAGATATTAAAGCCCAACCGAATAATTCTATATTCTCATAAATAAAATCGTCAGCAATTATGCCTCTCCATCCATCTGTTCCAAAATTAATTTTTTTCATGTCCGAAAACATATTTTCATTTATAAAAGTTTTTTTATTTCTTCAACTTTATCTAATCTTTCCCATGGCAAATCTAAATCCAATCTACCAAAATGTCCATAAAAACTAGTAGGGAAATAAATTGGTGATTTGAGATTTAGTTGCTCAATAATAGCAGCTGGTCTCAAATCAAAAATTTGATTTATTATTTCAATTATTTGTTTATAGGGTATTTGACTTGTACCATATGTTTCTACAGATACAGACACAGGTTCAGCCATGCCAATTGCATACGCCACTTGAACTTCGCAGGAATCAGCGATACCTGCTGCAACTATATTTTTAGCTACATATCGTGCCGCATAAGCTCCGGATCTATCAACTTTGGTAGGATCTTTTCCTGAAAAAGCTCCTCCTCCATGCCTTGCAAAGCCTCCATATGTATCAACCAATATTTTTCTTCCTGTTAAACCTGTATCCCCGGTTGGTCCTCCGATTACGAATCTACCAGATGGGTTAACATAATATTTAGTATTATCATCAACCAAATCATTAGGTATAATTGGATTTATAACTTTTTCCAAAACGTCATTAAATATAACTTCTTGATCTACTTCAGGATTATGTTGTGTACTAATTACTACTGTATCAACTCTGTTTGGTTTCCCATTTGAATATTCAACTGTAACCTGTGATTTTCCATCAGGTCTTAAATATGGCAGGTTATTATTAGATCTAACTTGAGATAATTTTTGAACTAATTTATGCGAAAGAGTAATTGGTAATGGCATAAGTTCTTCAGTATCTTTACATGCATAACCAACCATCATTCCTTGATCTCCTGCTCCAATCAAAGATTTTTCATCTTCAATATTTGATCTTTTCTCTAACGATTCAGAAACTCCTCGAGATATATCTTGTGATTGTTCATTAATAGATAACATGATTCCACAAGATTTGGAATCAAAACCCAATTCTGGGTCGTTAAATCCTACATTAGAAATCACATTTCTAACAACAGATGGTATGTCAACATAAGCATCTGTACTGATTTCTCCCATGATTACTACTAATCCGGTTGTAATCGACACTTCGCAAGCTACACGAGCATTTTTATCTAAAGAAAGGATACTATCTAAAATTGCATCTGAAATCTGATCGCAAATTTTGTCAGGGTGTCCTTCAGTTACTGATTCTGATGTAAATAAATAAGATTCAGCATTTATAAAATCATAACTCATTTGATACCTCCAATTTATGTTCCAATATCCCAGCTATTGAGATATTTTTCTTGTTCTTCTGATAACACATCAATATCTACATTCATTCCTTGTAGTTTTAACATAGCTATCTGTTTATCTAATTCAGTTGGCAAAGCATGGACATCGTTTGACAATTGTGCACTATTGTTATTAATAAATTCCGCTGCTAAAGCTTGTCCTGCAAAACTTAAATCCATTACTCCAGAAGGATGACCCTCTGCAGCAGCTAAATTAATTAATCTACCTTCTCCTAATAAAAATATATGTCTGCCGTCATATAATGTATATTGTTTTACCGAATTTAATATTTGCTTACTAGAATCTGATTCTTTTTCCAAGGATTCAATGTCAATTTCAACATTGAAATGACCACTATTAGCAATTATTGCACCTGATTTTAATTTATTAATTGCCTCGATTCCAATTGCATTCATTCCGCCAGTTACTGTTATAAAAACGTCTCCAATTTTTGCTGCATCTTCCATCTTCATAACTCTATAACCATCCATTACAGCTTCAAGTGCTCTTACTGGGTCTACTTCTGTAACAATTACATGAGATCCCATTCCGTCAGCTCTTTGTGCTATCCCTTTTCCACACCATCCGTATCCAGCTACTACAACAGTCTTCCCTGCCCATAAAATATTTGTTGCTCTTGTTATTCCATCTAAAGTACTTTGTCCTGTTCCGTATCTATTATCAAATAAATGTTTTGTATCAGCATCATTAACAGCAATAACTGGATACATTAGTTTATTTTGGGAAGCCAAGCTTTTCAGTCTAATTATTCCAGTAGTAGTTTCTTCACTACCTCCTAAAATATTATCAATAAGTGATGTTCTTTCTTGATGAATCATAGCAACCATATCTGCTCCATCATCCATTGTCATGTTAGGTTCAAAATCACAAATTTGAGATAAGTGTTCGTAATATGTATTATTATCCTCACCTCTAATAGAAAATGTAGGTATTTCATACTCAGCCACCAATGCTGCAGCAACATCATCTTGTGTACTAAGAGGATTACTAGCACACATGGCAACTTCTGCACCACCATCTTTTAGTATTTTTGCTAAATATGCAGTTTCAGTTGTTACATGAAGACAAGCACCAATTCGCATCCCTGCTAAAGGTTTTTCTTTAATAAATCTTTTATGAATTTGAGCCAAAACAGGCATTTCTTTTTGAGACCATTCAATTCTCCTTAATCCTTCTGATGAAAGACTCAAGTCTTTCACGTCATATTTTAATTCAGTCATCTATCTTCCCTTATAATAATGATTAAAAATCAATTTTATTAACTTTTTATTAATAGAAGTTAAGTATTAATTGACCCGAGTAATTCTAGCATATTTATTTTATTTAGATAATACAATTATCTTTTGCTTATAAATTCAAATAATCCTTAAATTGATTTTCATTGAAGATATGTTCATATCCAATTAATTTCAAATAACTAACGTATCTTTGATATATTAAATCAATATTAAGACCAACAAGTGATTTAACTCCAAAATTTTCAACTGTATAAGATGCGACTATAGTTCCAAAAACACTAGCAAGAAATATATTTTTAGAATCATATGATCTAACACAATCTAAAAAACCAAAAAAAGCTCCTGCAAATGAATCTCCCGCCCCTGTTGGATCTTTAACTTCATTTGTTAAAAACCCTGGTAATGCAAACTGATTTCCCGGAGTGAATACCAATACTCCATGCTCGCCTTTTTTAATAATCACATTCTTAGCACCCATTTCCATAATGTTATTACCCGCATCTTTTAAATTGTTTTCAGACGTTATCATTCTTGCTTCAGATTGATCGATCATAATTACATCAGATTTTTTTATCACATTCTGCAATTTTTCATTCGAATTATTTATCCATAAGTCCATTGTGTCTAAACCAACCAATGATTTTTGATTGTAAGTTTTTGTGATATCTAAAACTGCTAACTGTAATTCAGGATTTATATTTGCCAAAAAAACAATATCTGACTTTTTTGCCAAATCAGTTAATTTTGGATTGAAGTTCTCGAACACGTTTAGTTCAGTTGTTATTGTGTCTCTGTTATTCATGTTGTTATTATCATATTTACCTTCCCAAAAAAAAGTTAATCCTTTTTCTTTAAGTAAGTTAGAAGTATCAACAAAATTATTTTGCAACATTTCGATATCTTTGTCTGAAAAATCTTCTCCATAAACTCCAACAGGTAAAACACTGGTGAATTTTGAAGCTGCTAAGCTAAAATAAATTGCTGAACCTCCTAATTGACGTTCGCTTTTTCCATATAAGGTAGACACTGTATCATAAGCAACTGACCCCACTACTGTAATTGACATATTAATCTCCTCATTTATTCGACTTCAAATCCATTTATAATCCACTCATTCATTCCTCCCTCAAGGTTAAACAAGAAATCCTCATCTACTCCGTACGCAGAACTTATCTCGCAAGCTAATGCACTACGCACACCCATTTGGCACACGAATATTATTTTTTCCCGAATTTTATTTTTCATCACCCATTCCTCGATTTCATGCAGAGGAATCAAATTTGATGATTTTATGTGACCGGAATCAAATTCGTGTTCCTCTCTTACATCAATAATTTTGGGATTGTTAGTATTAATAAGATTATTTAATTCAAGCGGTGTGATTCTATTGTATGGTTCCCCATCATTTTTTGTTGGCATTATTAATTCCTCTATTGATACTATATTTTAAAAAAATACGAGTACATTATAAACTATTATTATGTTATTCTATTTTTTCTTATTCTAATTTAATATATCACTATGGTTAAGAAAGTTGAAAATGTAAAAAGAAATACATTTGAAGTTAATAACGAACCTGATTATGTATGGAAATCAGGCGAATTTTTAAAATACAAAGATGCTAGCTTTCCTATATCTATGTTAGGTTGGAGTTCTATAAATATGGTTTTCGAAGGAATTAGAGGTTATTATAATAAATCCGATGACCAAGTCTACATTCTACATCTAAATGAGCACCTTGAAAGATTTATGGAATCTATGAAAATGATGCGAATGCACTCATTAATTAATATTGATGAAATAAAATCAATAATTATAGATCTCATAAAAATGAATAAGTACAAAGAAGACGTTTACATGCAACCATTAGCATACTTTGGAGACGGTCCTCCAGGCTTCTTGGCATCAGGAGACAGATTAGGAGACATGACAATTACAGCCAAAACAATTGATTCTTTACTAACATCAGATAACACGTTAAATGTAAATGTAAGTTCGTGGCGAAGAATTTCAGATGATGTAATGCCACCCAGAATCAAGACAATAGCTAATTACCAAAATTCTAGATACGTAGCTGAAGAAGCAAGACTTAATGATTACGATCAATCATTAATTCTGAATAGTCAGGGAAAGGTATCAGAATCAACATACACTTGTGTATTTATGGTTAAAAATGAAAAACTAATAACACCTAGTGTGACATCAGGTATTCTTGATAGTATAACTAGAAAATCAATAATTGAAATATCAAGAAACGAATTAGGATTAGAAGTAGAAGAAAGAGAAATTGACAGAACTGAATTTTATGTTGCTGACGAATCATTTATTTGTGGCACTGGAGGAGAAATTCAATTTATTGGACAGATTGACGGATATATACTTAGCAACAATAAACCCGGAAAAATTTCAAAGGAAATTCAAAGTTTATATCATAATATAGTAAGAGGTATAGACAGTAGATATAATCATTGGAGAACAGAAACATATTAATTAAACAATTAACAAAGGAGAAAATCCATGTCAACAAAACCACTATCAGGATCTGAATTAGAAGATATTAAATTAATGGCCCAAAAGCATTTTTGGCCCCACGCAAAACCAGCTGGAGATGTATCAGCAGAAACAGGATTAAAAACAATAACAAAAGGTGAAGGTGTTTGGCTTTTTGATGAAAATGAACAACCTTGGTACGACACAACATCCTGCTTGTGGCTTGTAAATCTTGGTCATGGAAGAACTGACATAGCTGACGCTGCTTATGATCAAATGAAAGAAGTAAGTTTTACTCCTATGGGATCTTTTAGCCCTCCAACAGCAAAGCTTTCTGCAAAAATTGCATCTTACGCACCAGACTCAGAATCTAGAGTATTCTTTGTCTCAGGTGGAGCAGAAGCAAATGAAACTGCACTGAAAATGGCTAGAAAATTTCATATAAATAATGGTGAAGGGACTAGATATAAAGTTATTAGCAGAAGAAACTCTTATCATGGAGCTACATATGCAACTATGAGCATGGGTGGAGGAACAAGACCTCCGTATGAGTTTGAACCTTTAATGCCAGGAAGTGTCAAAATAGCAAATTATGACAGCTATAGATTAGGATTCGGAGCTAAATCAGAAGAGCAAGCAAGTGAAGAATATGCAAAAGATCTTGAAAGAGCAATATTAGGACATAATCCTTCTACTGTATCTGCATTTATTGCAGAGCCAATTTCTACTGCAACAGGAATACATGTCCCAAACAAAACTTATTTCCAAATGATACGAGAAATATGTGACAAGTATGGAGTTCTGATGATCTCAGACGAAGTAATAACAGGATTTGGAAGAACAGGTTCTTGGTTTTCTATTAACCAATGGGATGTAACTCCAGATATAATTACTTTTGCAAAAGCATGTACTAGTGGATATCTTCCTATTGGAGGGGCAATTGCAACAAAGAAAATATCTGATGCTTTTATAGGTGATGAAAGTAAAACTTTTACTCACTTAATGACTTTTGGAGGAAATCCTGCTTCCTCAGCAGCTGGGGTTAAAACAATTGAAATCATGGAAGATGAAAAAGTTGTTCAAAACTGTAAAGAAATGGGTGACTACTTAATGAAACAACTCGAAGAGCTTAATAAATATGACATTGTTGGTCATGTAAGAGGTGGAAAAGGATTATTAAATGCAGTAGAGATTGTTAAAGATAAAACTACTAAAGAACCATATCCAGATTTACCTAAAAAACTAGGAGCTCTTTATAACAAATATAAAATGATAGGGCTACCTTCGCCTGTAGGAGTAACACTCGCTCCACCAATAACAGTGAAGAAAGATGAAATAGACGATTTGGTTGAAAGGGTTGAAAATATAATCAAGGATCTTGGAGCAAAATAAAATCAAATATTTCTCAATTTTAAATTATGTCAGGTAAAGATTTATTAACTATTGGTGGGAAAAATTTTAAATCCAGATTAATGGTTGGAACAGGTCGTCATAAATCTAATCAAGAGATGGTGGACTCTATAGAATCATCTGAAGCTGAAATAATCACTGTTGCTATTGGTAGAATAGATTTAAATGATTCCGATCAAAAATCTATTTTAGATTTTTTTGACTGGAACAAATATACTCTCTTACCTAATACAGCCGGATCAAAAACAGCTAAAGAAGCTATTTACACGGCTGAATTAGCAAGAGAATTAACAGGAACAAGTTGGATAAAATTAGAAGTGATTCCCGATTCTAAATATCTGTTACCTGACCCTGTTCAAACATTCGAAGCAGCAGAATATCTAATAAAAAACAAATTCACAGTATTGCCTTATATAAATGCAGATCCAGTTCTTGCAAAAAAGCTTGAACATATTGGTTGTGCTACTGTTATGCCATTGGGATCGTCTATCGGATCTGGGAATGGTATTCACACTCTAGAAGAAATCAAAATAATAATTGAACAATCTAATATACCTGTTGTTGTAGATGCAGGACTTGCAGTTCCTTCAGATGCAGCCATCGCAATGGAAATTGGAGCAGATTGTGTGTTAGTAAATACAGCTATAGCACAGGCACGTAATCCTTCGTTAATGGGCAATGCTTTTAAACTTGGAGTAGAAGCAGGAAGAAAAGCTTATTTAGCTGGAAGAATTCCTAAAGTTGATCATGGAAAAATGAGTAGCCCAGATAGTGGCATATAAATGCAAAACACAAATTTTAAGCTGAAATATTACTTAATGTTAGTAATAGATATTTTTGATGATTTCAATTGTATCGAAGAATCAAAACATTTTCTTGAGATGGCATTAAAATCTGGAGTTAACATAATACAATTTAGAGACAACAAATCTAACAAATTTCAAGAAAAATTTGACATTATAAATAATCTTAAAATTAATTTCCCAAAATCAAAATTAATTGTTAATTCAGATATTAAACTAGCTAAAGAATCTCTAGCTGATGGGATTCATATAAAGGAATCAAATTGGAACAAAGAAATTATAAATATATCTAGTGATTTAATAATTGGTAAATCAGTACACTACAATAATATTAATATCAAAAATTCCAACTTAACTATTAATCCAAATTATGTTGTTTTCGGAACAATTTTCAAATCAAAAACTCATCCTGAAATACATCCAATTGGAGTAAATAAATTTACTGAATTAAAAAATATTTATAAATCTCCAATTATTGCAATTGGTGGTATAAATCAAAGCAACACAGAATTAGTAATTAATTCTGGTGCGAATGGAGTAGCAATAAAATCAGGTATAATTAAAAATAAAGATCCTGAAAAAGCTATAATACAAATCAAAAAAATATTACTTAAATAATATGATCACGTTAAATAATGATATCAATAATAATATAGACACACCCATAACAGTTAATGAATTGGTTAAATTACTGAATCTTCAATCTCAAAATATAGCGATAGCAGTAAATGAACAAGTTATACGAAGATCGGAATGGGAAACTATGAAAATCAAAAATAATGACAGTGTCGATATAGTAAGAGCAGTTGGCGGAGGATGATTGGTTGGTGACCCCAACGGAATTCGAATCCGTATTCCCACCTTGAAAGGGTGATGTCCTAACCGTTAGACGATGGGGCCATATAATAAATTATAATATTTTTATCATATAAATGAAATAAAATTAAGGATATAAAGCTAAGTCTATTATACCTTCTGTTTCGTTCAATCCAAACATCAAATTCATATTTTGAACACCCTGACCCGCAGTTCCTTTTACTAAGTTATCAATACAACTTAGTAAAATTAATTTATCACTATTAGGTTCAATAAATGGATAGATATGACAATAATTTGAACCTAAGGTATTTTTTGTTGCCGGAGGTTCGTCAACTACTTTTATAAATGGTGAATTTTTATAATAATCTCTATAAATTTGTTTTAGGTGCTCATTATTACTTATACTTTCTTTATTATAATCAGAGTAAATTGTAGTTAATATTCCTCTTGTCATAGGAACCAAATGAGTTAAAAAAGATATCTTGTTTTCAAATCTATTATCGAACAATTTTGATTCTTGAACAATTTCAGAAAGATGTCTATGACCAAATACAGAATAAGCTTTAACACTTTCATTTACTTCAGAAAAATGTGTGTTCAATGAAAGTTTTCTTCCTGCTCCAGAAACTCCAGTTTTAGAATCCACAATCAACGGAGGATTAATTAATTTATTACTTAAAGCAGGCGCAAGTGCCAATAATGTTGATGTAGGAAAGCATCCTGGTAAAGCCACATAGTTTGATTTTTTAATCTGCTCTCTGTATATCTCTGTTAATCCATATGTAAATTTGTTTAAATAACTTTCAAGTGGATGTTTAATCTGATACCATTTTTCATAATCATCAATGTTGTTAAGCCTGAAATCAGCACTCAAATCAATAATTTTCACATTATCATTTACATAATTTTTTATCTGCTCAGCGCTTGCTGCGTGTGGTAATGCAGAAAATATAACATCACAATTTTCTGTTATAGATTCTTTAATAATCAAATCAAGATCATATAAATGTGGGAAAACTTCATTAAGTTTTTTCCCTACCAAGCTTCTTCCTGTAACAGAAACTATTTTAACTGAGTTGTGATTATACAAAATTCTTGCAAGTTCAGAACCTCCATAACCAGTAACATTTATTATTCCAACATTTATCATTTCAATATAGTGATTTACTAAAGAAACAAATTATACTTTTTAAATGTGTATATTTCTACTTATATTAATATCTTAATTTTGAGATTAAACTTATTATATTTAATATAAATTAAATATAATAAGTTTAATCTAAGGAGATGATTTGTTAAAAAAAGAAAGAGCTATTTATATACTGAATCGATTGGAAGAACTTTATCCAAATACTCCTGTACCATTAAAAAATAATAATACATTTGAACTTCTAATAGCAGTATTACTAAGCGCTCAAAGTACTGATGATAGAGTTAATCAAATTACACCAAAATTATTCTCAAAGGCAAACAATGCCTATGAAATGTCAAAATTGGATACAGACAATATTTATGAAATTATAAAACCTTGCGGACTTGGCCCACAAAAATCATCAAATATATTGGAATTGTCAAAAATACTAGTCAAAAAATATTCAGGAAATGTACCTGATAATTTTATTGATTTAGAAGAATTACCTGGTGTTGGGCATAAAACTGCAAGCGTTGTAATGTCACAAGGATTTGGGCACCCAGCTTTTCCTGTAGATACGCATATACATCGACTAGCCCAACGATGGGGATTGACTAATGGTAAAAATGTAAAACAAACTGAAAAAGATTTAAAAAAGATTTTTCCTATGGATAAATGGAATAAATTACATCTCCAAATAATATTTTATGGAAGATCTTACTGTACTGCCAGAGGATGTGACGGGACAAAATGTGAAATATGTAAAACGTGTTTTCCTAATAGGAATAAAAGTGTAAAAACAAAAAAAGCATAGTTTTTTTTAAAGTCTTATTTGGTTGATTATAAATCTTATAAACTTTAAAATATTCAAACTATTAAATAAATGTTATCAGGAGAAGAAATGAAATTAGCAGTAGTAACAGACAGCGTATCAGATATTTCACCAGAAATTGCAAAAAAATTAAACATAACTGTTGTTCCCTTAACTGTTATATTCGGGACTGAACAATATTTAGATGGAATAGATTTATCAAACACAGATTTTTTTAACAGATTAAATACAGATCCAAATCATCCTTCTACATCACAACCATCCCCAGATGCATTTGTCCAAACTTACAAAAAACTTCTAGATAAAGGATTTGAAATTTTATCTGTACATGTTTCTGCAAAATTAAGTGGTACGATAAATTCAGCAGAGCAAGCAATATCAACTTTAGGGACTGATAAAGTAATAATTGTAGATACAGGAACAGCTTCTATGGCACAAGGATTAACAGCCATGAGTGCTGCTAGAGCTGCAAAATCTGCGAAATCATTAAAAGAATTAGAGTCGATAGCAGTAGAAACTGCAAATAAAACAAATGTATTTGTTGCTATGGACACAATGGAATTCCTTAGAAGGGGTGGACGTATAGGTAAAGCTAGAGCAATGCT
>MDTC01106709.1_pt1 | contig 14308 bp, 15 predicted proteins | sample 811181 | NCBI WGS metagenome assembly MDTC01 (sample SAMN05326644, study PRJNA326480) | marine metagenome | isolation source: seawater | place: Pacific Ocean: North | collected 2011 | reverse complement strand
TTTAATAAATTTTTACGAATATAGCATGAAAAGATAAGTTTTACTAAAATGTTAATCAAAAAAAAATCTCTAGAGGAACAATTAATTATTGAAATTATTTTTGGAAAAAATAAAATTCAATATCATAATTTAGAAAAAGTTTGTTTAAAAAAAATTATAAAAATTTTAAGCAAACACTATATTATACCTCTTTTTTATGTGAAAATAAAAAAAAAAGAAATTGAGAATTATTTTGAGGAAGAGTTTGTTGAATACTTGAGAAATATATATAATTTAAATAAAGAAAGAAATACAATATTACTAGATGAACTAAACTCTCTTCAAGCCATACTTGATAAAAATCAGATAAACTTTATTTTTATAAAAGGATGTGCAAACTTAAAAAATAATATTTATGATGATGTTGGAGAAAGAATGATTGGAGATATAGATTTTTTATTTGACTCGGATGATAAAAACAAAATAGAACAAATTTTGGATGAAAATAATTATTTTTACAAAATTGGACACCCTTTTCTAGTTAAAAGACATTTAAAAAGAAGAATAAAGAAAAATTTTCTATTTGCCATTGAACCTCACATAAATATTTTAAGGAAAAAAAACTTTTTACTTAAATTTAATTTTTTTAAAAAAAATGATGTTGAAAAAAATTACCCATCTTTTTATGAATCGCTACTAATTAATATCTACAACCACGAAATCAATGATATGTTTTACAGTAAAATATCTTTTTCTTACAGGGGATTATATGACAGCTATCTATTATTAAATAAAATTAAAGATCATAAATTATTAAAATTGAATAAGGAATTAAACAATCATTTAACCACACTAAATGAACTAGGAATTTATGAATATAAAACTAAATTTAAATTAACGATATTGAGGAATTTAAGGTTAATTTTATGCAAGAATAGTAAATTCTTTTTTAGGCTTAATTATTATTATGTTTCAGCAAAAAAAAGAGCTAAATTTTTTACAATTCAAATCAAAGAATACATTAAAAATAAAGAATATAGAGCCCACGTAAAATATAAATTAAAAACTATTTTTTTAAAAACTCAAAATTAATAGTGTTCCGTAAACCTTCTGTTAATGAATATCGAGGATTAAAAATTGATTTGCATTTATCAGAATTAAATTGTGTAACAGCACAAAACTTTTTAACTCTAACGGATGAAATCAAGAGCTTCTTTCTAGTAATGAATGAAATTAAATCAAAAATATACCCAACAAAAATACCGATATAAAGTGGTATTTTGAATATTGATTTTTTTCTTTTTAATAATTTATTCACTTCTGAAAATAATTCATTCATGTTCAAGTCAGGCTTGTCTGCGTAATTATATATCTCAAATAAACCTAATTTGGAGTTATTAACTAAACTTAGAATAAAATCTGAAATATTTTTTATGTAAGCCATTGATTTTTTATTTTTTCCACTACCAATCATTAGAAAATTTCTATTAACAATTTGCCTTAATAAATTGTAAACATTTCCTCTGTTATTTTCTCCAAAAATAACAGTTGGTCTTATGATAATTGCTGTTCTATCTTTTGGACTTCTTTTGAACCAATCATAAATTAATTTCTCTGCTTGAAGCTTGGTTTTTCCATATTCATTAAAAGGATCAGGGACAGTTTTTTCATCAGGATTTTTTTTGTTAAGACCATATACGGCAACAGAGCTTGTAAATATTATTTTTTTGACACCAATTTCATCCATTTTTTCTAGAACATTTTGTGTCCCTTTCACATTTACGTCGTAATACAATGATGGTGGGGTAACATCATCTCTATGTTCTGCTGCAAGTAATACTAAGGTTTCAGTTTCTGCAGGAATGACAATTGAATTTTTATTTCTAATATCAGAAATTATGGTATTATTTTTAAATTGTTTTGAGTACTGTTTATCAATATTTAGAAAATTTTTTTTGACTAAATTTGAAATTAGAGAACTACCAACAAAACCAGATCCACCTATAATACAAATCATAGCCTAATAATTTTATCCCTCAAGTAATTTACTGAAAATAATAAAGAAAAAATTAATAATATTGGCTTGTAAATCTTACTAATTTTATTAAATAAATAATTATGAGCAACATGGTACTCATTTATATTTCTATATTTAATTAATGAAAGAACAATTAAACAATAAATAGTTGTCATTATTTGTGCGATCATTTTTTTAATATACCCATTTAGAATTGAAATTAATTGATTTCTTGCTTCATAATTTTGTATAACCCACTTAGAAGTAAACTTAAGATCATTAGTTACAGTGTTTCCAGAGTATCTGAATTTGGCCAGGGGCTTATTTAAAAATGCGATTTTTTTGTCCTTTGAAAAGTTAAAGAAAAAAATCATATCAGCAGCTATTGGATTTGGAATAAATTGTTGTCCAACTAATAATGAAGAATTTAATAATGTATTCGATGGAGCTCCAACACAATTCCTGCTGCATAGAGTTTTGAATAGAACATTTTCACTTTTTTGAATACCTTTATTATAACTTCTAGTTTTTTCATCATAATTCAAGGAGGATGAAAAATATTTAAAATCTGTTGTTACAATTGAAATCTGATGATCATTGCTGAAAACTCTTAAACAATCGTAACAAAAAAAAGAGTCTAAAATATCATCCGAAAATAAAAACTTAAAATATTTGTTTCTTACATAAGAAAGAGATTTATTCCAATTATCAATCATAGATACAGTCTTATTATTTTTATGAATAAATAGATTTTTATCCAAATATTTGGTGAAAGTTGAATTTAATAATTTAATGGTATTGTCGGTTGAATTATTATCTATCACATGTACAATAGGAATTATTTCTTTTTGATTAATCGCTGAGCTAACAGCTTCAATAATCGTATTCTCTCTGTTATAAGTGGGAATTAAAATATCAATTTTAATTTGTGTGAATTTCATTTGAATAATAAATTTCAAGAACAACAAAAAATAAAATTGAAAAAGAGTAAAATAATATTTTCAAATTACTATTTGTAAAATAAAAGGCGAAAATAACAAAAAGAATTAATAGAATAATTATGAGATTCAAATATTTCTTCAAATTAATCCTCATAACATTTGAATTACTACGGATGAAAGACCATGAATATAATGTTATTTGATTAATTATTTTAATTGAGATTATAGCAATTGGATTAGTGACTATGGAAATTATATTATTTCTAGCAAAAACGGAAAAAATATTTCTAATAATAGCAATTGAGCTACTTTTTTTTCTTTTAATTGAATTTTTAAAAAAAACTTTTTTGATAGAAAAAAAAGAATATAATCTGAAAGTTGATGTGATAATTAAAAATATTTTAAAGTTGATATTGAAAAATATAATAATTACAAGTGAAATTAATTCAAAAATAGAAATAATCAGATTATGATTAATGATTGATTTTCTTTTACTAAAGAAATGACAGGCTGATCTAAATGATTCAACAATAATAAATGAAATTAAAATAAAAATTGGATTAAATACTGCCATAATAAAACTTAAAAAAAAGAAAAGGAAAACCAAAATAATAAATAAATTCTTTAGAAGATTTGCCGATACATAAATATATATTAGTAAACTAAAAATAGCAATTAAAGGTTCGAGAATGACAAAACTGTAGAATAGATCATTATCAAATTGAAATGCTAAAATTATAAAAACCAAAGGCGCAGTTATCCTGTTTAAAAAAAAGAAGATCTCTGATCTAGGAATTTTTGAAAAACCGTTTCCCATTTATAAGATTTTGAATAGTTTATAATTTGTCTAATTGTTTCAAGATTATAATTTTTAATTGATTCCAAAACTAATTTATTAAGTTGCTTAATATCTCCTTCATTAGCGAGAAACTTTTTATCTCTTATTACATACTTAATTGCTCCAGAGTTATAAGCAACAACCTCGCATCCCCTAGAATAGGCCTCAATTATTACTCTACCAAATTGTTCCATCCATGGCACTTTAAAAACTTTACCTAATCCAGAAAAGTCTGATCCATCTGAGTATTTTGAAGGAACAACAAGAATAATTGATTCATCAAGAAAAGATATTAATTCACTTCTTTTTAATCGTTTGTAAATTCTGACAGATTTAAATTGTTTATAATAGGAGTACGAAGCGTCGTCCGCTCCAATCATTATAAAATCATATTTTAATTTAAAAATTTCTGAAAGTTTAATAAAATCATCTACTCCCTTTCTTTTTAGAAATGTGCCTATAAATAAGATTTTCCTCCTATTATTTTTTTTTAAGTTATTTTTAATTTTATAAAATTCCTCAGGAACACCATTTGGTAATAACATTATGTTTTTTTGTTTATAAAAATTTTCGGCAAATTTGAAAGAAATAGGTGAAACAGCAAAAACCAATAAATTTTGTTTTTTTAAATTTTTAAAATTGTACTTAAAGGGGAAATAAGTTAATTTAAAAGGAACATTTTGTGCAGTTCTACATGAAATATTTATTTTAAGCTTAAAAAATAAATTTAAATGTGTTAAAACAAACAGTGACATGTATGTAGGTTCGCCAACAACATGTACATCTTTTATACTATGTTTATTTATAAGTTTTAATAGCTTAATTGGATTAGGAATCCAAAGTGCATCTCTGTTAAATTTATAAAGAAAACTATCCCAGAATATACCTCTTAATTGTAAACTCCCTTTCATGACACCATCATTGGTTGCTACAAAATAACCACGTTTTATTGCAGCATTTAAAAAACCATAAAATCCACTTTGCATGGCAGGGCTAATAATTATCAACATTGTAAATCAAACTTTTTATTAACAATAATTGCTGAATAGGCCCCAATTATCCAATGACCGTCTCTAGGACCATCTACAAAAGATAAAATCAACCAGGTAATTAATAACAAACTCAAAAGATTTTCGTTACTATTAATTAAAACAAAATAAAATATCCGATAAAATAAGAAAAGTCCGATAAAACCAATTTGAAAAACTAAGGTAATAACAATATTGTGAAAAATTCCAACATGTTGATAAACCCTATTAAATTTAAAGTCAAAAAATTCAGAATCAGATCCTATCCCCTTACCAAAGAAAAAATCAATAAATGTAAGGTGATCAATTAATGATCTATACTCAAAAACTCTATAGCCTAAAATACTATAATAAAATTTTTCATTTGAACTATATGATAAATAGCTTACAAAAATAAATGTAAAAAAAGCAATAATAAAAAAATGTAATGGTCTGATTTTAATAAAAGAAATTACGTGCGCAACAACAAATCTAAATCCAGAGAAAAAAAGATATATTGGGGCCATTATATATTTTAAAAAAAATTTATGATGACCAACATCTTTTATAACTGTAATAAGAAAAATTGATGTAGATCCAAGAATGTAAGCACTATTAATTGCCCCCCTTTGGGGTCCAATAAAATAAAAATGAGTAAATAATTCAATAATAATAAAAATATAAACGTAAATAGGATTGAAATCATCAATAATATTATATAATCTAAAAAGAAAATATGTCAAAAAAATTGAAAAAAAATAACCAGAAACAATGCTTAATGTTTCTGTATTAAAATCACCCCATATAAAGCTTACAAAAAAAATAATTAAAAATAAAAAAACAGCTTTATCTTCATTTTGAAGATTTTTTAACTTAGGGTTTGGTAAAACAAAATAAAATATTAACGCAAAAAATAAAATGAATAATTTAAAAAACATGTAAATATTCATTTCATAATTTAGAGGTATCATTAATAAGGGAAAAGATATTGACAATGAAAAAAATAATTTACCTAAGCTATCAAATCTCATAGTTCCTTATGTATTCTTCTGGTGTGCCACACAAATTAAAAAAAGAGCTATCAGAAAGAAATGAAAAAACTTTTAAATTATCTTTAATCAGCTCATTGTAAAGAGGTGCAATAAACTTTTCATTTTTTTCAAATTTTGATTTTTTTGAGTAATCCATAAACAATTTTATGGATGAAAAAATATATAAGCCAGTTGAGCAGTATTTACTAATTCTTTCTTTTTCACGAACTTCATTGACCTCACCAAGGTTATCAACAAAACTCCAGTGGGACCCATATTTTACAAATACCTCTAACATTCCTGAATAATTAAAAATATTAATGCTAAATGGTAATTTACGTATAGTATCCCCGTTAAAAATTATTAACTGTTCTTTAGCTGTATTTCTATCATAAAATTTTGAGTTAGAAATTCCGATAACAGCTGATGTTAATTGACCATTTGTAGATTCAATTTCAACAATTTCAAAATTTTTAAAAGACATCGAAATAAGCAATGATTTGATCCATAAAAAATCATTAAATTTTTTGTTTGCAACTATTATAAGCTTTTCATTTACATCAATGTAAAACAAAATATTCCATAATATTGATTTTGAATTTGACAGCTTGAGTTTATACTTTACAGTTTTATATCCATGGTCAAAAAATCTCTTTGACTCACCAGCAATAGTTATAACAATCATAAAAATTTATTTAATTTAATTGCTGTTTTAAAAAACTCTATTTGCCTTTTTTTTGAATCATTGTGCAAAGGAATCATTGATAAAAAAAGATTAACCATCCCGTGTAAGAGAAGATCTTTAGGAATTTTTGAAAATTTGCTAAAAAATTCAAGCTTTATTTTGTATGAATTTAAACTAAGTTTTGAAGTATCATATCCAGTAATAATTTTATCATAGTTTCCGATGTAACTGTGTGCAAGTTTAAAAAAGTCATAAATATATGGACCATATAAAGAATAACCTTGATTAGAATCTGTATAGCCTCTTGGATCTATTAATTTTATCTGATCGGTTCGTCTATTATATAAAATATTACTGAAACAATAATCACCATGCATCAAAACATTCTTAAATTTTTTTTTTGAGAAAAAATTTAGATTTTGATTTATAATCTTATCAATTTTATTAAGAAAACCAAATTCATTAGAATATTTTAAAATATCATCCCTTCTAGAAGATAATTTTTTATATATAAAATTTTCATTTGATTTAGATTCAGAGGATTTAAATTTTTGAATATCATTAAGTTGTTGAATCAATTTTTTTATAATTAACTTCTTTTCTTCAGAATTAAGTTTTCCAAAAACAAATATTTCAGAAACTGAGGGGAAGTTAATATACTCTAATTCGTAAGAAGCAAATGAATTAATGAAATTTAGATTTTTAACCTTTGGGGTTAAAATCGGAAAAAATTTTTCAAAATCCCTAAACCAGTTAAATTCATATATAATCTTACCAATTTTGGTACTTGATTTTTTTATAAAACCATTTTTAGAAATTGATATATTATTAAAAAATCTGGAATCTAGAAAATTCTTCTTAGAATCATAAAATGTATGAAAGTGACCAAAATCAAACCAATTGCCTTTTGGAATTTTAACATTATCAAATCCTTTTGCATGATCTAAAAATTCATTAATTGTTTTATATTTATTTTTTAAAATTTTCTTTATATTTTTTGAAGGTATATAAAGTGAGCCACAAAAGTAGGATTGTTTATCGACTGAAAACCAATTAGGATACCTAATCTTAATATGTTTAGTCGTAAAAATTATAGGTTTTGTTTCTTTGAAGGTCTTTGGGTAATCTATAAGTGTGTCACCAAATAAAATTAATATATCTTGGTGTTGAAATTTATCTAAAACAATGTTTATTAAAGAAATTAAACTTAAATTCCTTTCTACAAAAAAAATTCTTTGAGGCAAAAAACCTAAATCATTTGTTTTTTTTTCTTTTAACCTGGTAATAAAAATTTTATCGCATTTTTTTTTTAAAAATTTTACTTGATATTTTGAAAGTGAGTCATTAGCAATTGGAATTTCTGATGAGGAGATATTACCAAAATCAATACTAAGTTCTGGAGTTATTACACTGCTCGAAAAAATTATCCCAATCACCGTTTAATTTATTATTTTTTTAATTTCATCATAACTCATATTTAAAAATTCATCTGGTCTCAAAGATTTATCGTCAATGTAAAATCCATCATGTCCACACCATGGTTTTCCAACATATAGTTCATCGCATGGAATATCATTTTTGTTCAACCAATTCACAAGAACAGGAATGGTATACAAATTTATTTTACCAATATTATTTTTATATGTTCTCATGTTTCTACTGGTAAATAATATAATCTCAAAACCATTGTCTTTGTATAAATTAAGTTTTTTTACCACGTCATGTTTTACAGATGACTCATTATATTTTCCACTTTCCGTTACACAAATGGTATTATCTATATCAACAACTAATTTTTTCATACTTTTAGATTTCATAGTAATACATATTATCAAATTTAACACATTGTAAAAAACTATTAATATTAAGTTTAATTAATTTTAGAAATAAATTATAAATTTTTTCTTTATGTAATCAACACTCATAATATTTATTTTTTACATCGATAATAATATCAATTTATTTCATTTTTAATTAATTCAATAAGTCCATTTTCAAAATTATTTTTTTCAAACCAACCCAAATCATTAGAGATTTTTTTTGATTTCAAACTATATCTTCTATCGTGACCTAATCTATCGTCAATGTAATTAATTCTAAGTTTATTTTTATTTTTTTTATCAATTTTATTATATAGAAAATATATCTTTTTAATCAAGGCTATATTTGACAATTCATTTTTTCCAGAAACATTATATATTTCAGGGGATTTGCCTAAATTATAAATCAAATCAATAGCTGAACAGTGATCATCAACATGTAGCCAGTTTCTTACGTTCATACCATCACCATATAAATTAATCGCTGAATTGTTACATATGGCTTTAATAACTTTTGGAATTAACTTTTCAACATTTTGATTCAAACCATAATTATTTGATGAAATTGAAATAGTAGTATTTAATCCATACGTTTTATTAAAGCTTCTTATAATCATATCAGCACTTGCCTTACTTGCAGAATATGGCGAATTAGGTTTATAGTGACTATTTTCATCAAAACTTCCCGTTAAAATACTGCCATAAACTTCATCAGTTGATATCTGGTGAAATCTAGAGTTAACAAACTCTTTCTTATATTTAAATCCACTGTTCATCCAAAAATTAAGTGCTGTATTTAATAAACAATAAATACCATTAATATTGGTTTTTATAAACTTTGATGGATCAACAATAGAATTATCTACATGTGACTCAGCAGCAAAATTAATCACTCCATCGATTTTATATTTTTCAAATACTTTTTTTAGAAGTAAATTGTCACAGATATCACCATGAATAAATTTATAATTATCATTGTGCATAAATTCTTGCGTATTATTTAAATCACCAGCATATGTTAATAAATCGAGGTTAATAACATTTACACTATTATACTTATTCAGTAAGTATTTAATGAAATGTGAACCAATAAATCCAGCACCACCAGTTACTAATAAATTTTGTGATTTAAATTTCATATTTTAAGGTTTAATTTTTCTGTGAGATAATCTTCTAAACTATGTATCCACTTTTTTGGTTTTATATTAAACTTATCAAAAAATTTATTAGAATCTAAAGCAGAAAATAATGGTCTTTTCGTAGAGTTTGGATTATTATCTAAAAATCCAATCTCAGATTTTCCTTTTAAAAATTTATTTATCTGGATTGCTAATTCAAATCTTGAACAAAAACCAGTGTTAGAGAAATGATATATTTCAGTTTTTTCACAATTTATCTTATTTATAATAGAAAGAATTACATTTGATAAATCTGTGGAATTAGTTGGTGAAGAATAATATTTGTTCACAACAGAAAAGTTTTTACTGGAGTTAATTTTTTTTATAATCTTGCTTACAAAATTATTACCATAATGTGAATATAATAGTGAAGTTCTAATTATCAATGAATTTTTTAAGTTTTGATTTAATATTGCTCTTTCTCCTGCAAGTTTTGTAAATCCATAATAATTTACAGGATTAGTAATGTCATTCTCAACATATGGCTTATTTTTTTTTCCATCAAAAACATAATCTGTAGAAATATGAATTAATTTTATATTTAATTTATCACACAATTTAGCAATATTTTCAACTGCAAAATGATTAATTTTTTTTGCTAATAATTTATTTTTTTCAGATTTATTGACATTTGTAAAGGCAGCACAATTAATAATAAAATTTATTCTATTATTTTTGACAAACTTTTCCAATGAACTGTAATCTGTAATATCTAATTCACTTTTATTTTTAAAAAAAAAATTATGAAAAGAATTTATGGAACTTTCCTTAATTGATTTTCCTAATTGACCCGCAGAACCTGTAACTAAAATATTTTCTTTTTTTACCACTTGTAATTCTTAAAGCTTTTGTCTTTTTTTGAAACAATAAAATTACTATGATCATATCCCCAATCAATATTTAGATTCATATCGTTAAACATAATTCCATTTTCTGATTTTTTATTATAAACATTGTCAACTTTATAGTTAACTAAGGCTTCATCACTCAAAGTCAGGTAACCATGGGCAAAACCTTTTGGGATAAATAATGAATGGTTGCAAAATTCTGAGATTTTCATAGAAAAATATTTACCATATGTTACAGAGTCTTTTCTTAAATCTACCGCTACATCAAATATTTCTCCTTTGAAAACGGATATTAACTTTGATTGGGAATAGGGTGGATTTTGAAAATGCAAACCCCTTAGCACCATTTTATTTGATTTGACGAGATTTTCTTGCTCAAATTTAAATTTATATGCAAATTTTTTTTCAAGCATTTCCAACTTAAAGATTTCTTTAAAAAAACCTCTATCATCTTTAAACTTTGAATGTTCAAAAATTAATAATCCTATAAAATTGGTCTCGATTATTTTCATCTTTCTAGAATTTTAGATAAATATTTACCATAATCGCTAGATTTCATTGACTTTGCAATTTTATTGAGCTTTTTTTTGTTAATATAACCCATTTTGTAAGCAATCTCTTCAACACATCCAATCTTTTTACCAGTCTTTTTTTCAACTTCTTGGAAATACTTTGAGGCTTTAATGAGAGATTCATATGTTCCTGTATCAATCCATGAAACCTGACTGTCAAGTTGAATTAATTTTAAAGATTTCATACGCAAAAAATAATTATTCACATCAGTTATCTCTAGTTCTCCTCTTTTACTTGGTTTCATTTTTGGTAAAAAATCCTTTACGTTGTTTGTATAAAAATAAATTCCAGAAACAATCAAATTACTTTTTGGTTCTTTAGGTTTTTCTTTTATGGAAGCTAAATTTCCAATTCCATCAAATTCAACAACACCAAAATCTGAGGGATTACTAACTTTAACTCCAAAAATAGTAGAGTTTCCATTTTCTAAATTTAATTTAGCTTGATTAATATATTTTATTAGATTTTTACCATGAAAAATATTGTCACCGAGAATTAGACATACATCATTATTTGAAATAAAATCATTACCTAAAATTAGCGACTCAGCTATACCGTTAGGCTTTGACTGTATTTTAAATGAGATTTTTATACCAATTTTACTCCCATCTCCAAGCAAAGACTTGTAACTTTCCAAATCTTTACTTTGAGTAATAATTAATATATCATCAATTCCCGCCGACATAAGAACAGAAAGAGGATAATAAATCATGGGTTTGTCATAAACTGGTAGCAATTGTTTTGAAATACCATACGTTAGTGGATATAATCTAGATCCATTACCACCTGCTAATATTATTCCCTTAACTGATTTCATTAATTTCTTTAAAGTATTTTATTGTATTCAGCAAACCTGTTTCTAATCCAAATTTTGGCATCCAATTTAATTTTTCATTAGCAAGAGATATATCCGGATTTCTTCTTTTTGGATCATCTTCAGGTAAATCTTTAAAAATTATTTCAGATTTCGAATTTGATAATTCCAAAATCATTGAGGCTAGTTTATTTATTGATATTTCAATTGGATTTCCAATATTTACCGGCCCAATAAATTGATCATTTGTATTCATCATCTTTATCATCCCTTCAACCAAATCATCAATATATTGAAAACTCCTTGTTTGATTTCCATCTCCATTAATTGTTAAATTTTCTCCTTTAATTGCTTGAAATATAAAATTTGAAATAACTCTTCCATCGTTATTGGACATATTTGGTCCATAGGTATTAAAAATCCTTATAATTTTTATTTTTAAATTATGTTCTCTGTGATAATCCATAAATAATGTTTCTGAACATCTCTTTCCCTCATCATAACAGGATCTAAATCCGATTGGGTTTACGTTACCATTATATTTTTCAGTCTGCGGGTGAATTTTAGGATCTCCGTAAACTTCACTTGTACTAGCTTGTAAAACTTTTGCATTATTTTTTTTTGCTAATCCAAGTATATTAATCACACCAAGTGTACAAGTTTTGATAGTTTTAATTGGGTTGTATTGATAATGGATTGGGGAAGCAGGACATGCTAAATTATATATTTCGTCAATATTATCCCTGAAATATGGCTCAGTTATATCATGGTTAACAAATTCAAAATTTGGATTATCAATTATATTAGAAATATTATCTTTTATACCAGTAAATAAATTATCTAAACAAATAATATTGTGTCCTAGTTGTAATAAGGCCTTACTTAGGTGAGATCCTATAAAACCAGCACCACCTGTAACTAATATATTTTTTTTTTTAGGTTCTTCCAATTCCTATGTAATTAAATCCAATTTTTCTAATTTTCTCAACTTCTAATATATTTCGGCCATCAAAAATGTATGCAGGTTTTTTAATTTTTGTGTAAATCCTTTTCCAGTTATAATCTATAAACTCGTCCCACTCTGTTATTATTGCTATTATATTATGCTCAGAAATATTCATTAGGGGATCATCTGTAAAATTTACCAATGATTTATCGTAGTTAGGATTTAAATTTGATAAATCAAAATCAACTTGGGATCGTTTAACTTTTGGATCATGTATATATATTTCAATATTTTCATTTAGTAAATTATTAGCAACATATATTGCAGCTGATTCCCTTGTGTCATTTGTATTTTTTTTGAATGCCCAACCTAAAATTAAAACCCGAGGTTTTAAATTATTTTCTTTGATACAACCGATAATATTTTTTGCAAATCTATTTCTTTGGTGTTTATTTATAATAAGTATTTGTTCCCAATAATCAGCAACCTTTTCAAGACCAAAAGATCTAGCTATGTAAACTAAATTTAATATATCTTTTTGAAAACAACTTCCCCCAAATCCAACTGAAGTTTTTAAGAAACTACTGCCAATTCTTGTGTCCATTCCAATCGCTTTTGAAACCTCTTCAATGTCTGCACCCGTTTCTTCGCATAGCTCAGAAAGTGAATTGATCGACGAAATTCGCTGCGCTAAAAAGGCATTAGCAGTTAGCTTAGATAATTCAGATGACCATAAATTTGTGGTTAGAATGTTTTTTTTAGGAACCCATGAAGAATAAATTTCAACTAAAGAATCAATAGCTTTTTTACCCTTGATAGTATCATCACCCCCAATTAATACTCGGTCAGGTATTTCTAAATCTCTCATGGCTGTACCCTCAGCTAAAAACTCAGGATTTGAGAGTATTTGAAAATCAACATCACTATTATTTGATCTTAGAATCTCTTTGATCTTTTCGGATGTTCTAACAGGCACTGTTGATTTTTCTACAATTATCTTATTACTCCTTGAAACTTTTGCAATTTGTTTTGCACAAGCCTCAACGTATTTTAAATCTGCTGCATAACCTTTCCCCTTTCCTGAAATCTTAGTTGGTGTATTTACAGAAATGAATATCATATCAGCCTTTTCAATATATTTATTGACATCTGTCGAGAAAAATAAATTTCTGTTTCTAGCCTGTTTTACAACCTTTGATAAACCTGGTTCAAACACGGGTAGATTTTTTAAATTTTTAGAATTCCATGCTGCTATTTTATTCGCATTCATATCAACAACATAAACATTAATTTTAGGATTTTTTTGGGCAATAATTGACATTGTTGGACCACCAACATATCCCGCGCCAATACAACAAATGTTTTTTATTCTCATTTAAAATATTTAATTATTTTATCAATTATAAAATCTTGATTGGAACTTTCAAGTTCAGTATGTATAGGTAACGATAAAACCTCACTAGAAAGTATATCAGTGTTTACTAAAGTTTGGTCATTTTTGTATGGTTTTTGTTTATGGATTGGAATCGGATAATATATCATACTAGGAATACCTAAATCAGTTAAGTAGGATTTAAAATCATCTCTTTTTCCATTCGAAACCCTTAGTGTATATTGATGAAATACATGTT
>MDTC01049240.1_pt1 | contig 14310 bp, 14 predicted proteins | sample 811181 | NCBI WGS metagenome assembly MDTC01 (sample SAMN05326644, study PRJNA326480) | marine metagenome | isolation source: seawater | place: Pacific Ocean: North | collected 2011 | reverse complement strand
TAAAGAAATCTTGTGAGATGGCAATCAAGTATGTTAACCATGCTATTGGTACAGGCCCAAAATATGGAAAAGGTCATGGACCAATAAACCATTTAAATACAATAAATATTAAAAAAAAGTTTAAATGAAAAATGTAGTTGTAGTAGGATCTCAGTGGGGAGATGAAGGAAAAGGAAAAATTGTAGACTGGCTGTCCAGTGAAGCTGATGTTGTTATCAGATTTCAAGGAGGTCACAACGCAGGTCATACTTTAGTTATTGATGGCGTAACATATAAATTAAGATTATTACCATCTGGAATAGTAAGAAAAAACAAAATATCTATTATTGGAAATGGTGTTGTAGTTGATCCTTGGGCTTTACTTGATGAAATAGAGGAAATTAAATCAAAAGGAGTTGAGGTAAACCAAAACAATTTCATAATATCTGAAGCTGCAAATTTAATTTTACCATTTCATAAGGAAATGGACGAAATAAGAGAAGACGCAGCTGGAAATGCAAAAATTGGGACTACAAGAAGAGGAATTGGTCCAGCCTATGAAGATAAAGTTGGTAGACGGTCGATAAGAGTAATGGATTTAATTTCTGAAAAAAATATTGATAATAGACTTGAAACTGTACTAACACACCATAATGCAATTAGAAAAGGCTTAGGAAAAGAAATTTATCATAAAAATAAAATTAAAAAAGATTTACTAAAAATAGCTCCAGAGATTTTAAAATATTCTCAACCAGTTTGGAAAAAAATTGATGAATATAAGTTACAAAAAAAAAAAATTTTATTTGAAGGAGCACAAGGAATTTTGTTAGATGTTGATCATGGAACTTATCCATTTGTTACGTCATCAAATACAGTTGCTGCTTCAGCTGCAATAGGATCCGGTTGTGGGCCTAATTCTATAAATTACGTTTTAGGTATAACGAAGGCATACACTACAAGAGTAGGCGAAGGGCCTTTTCCAACAGAATTAAAAGATAAAATTGGAGAACAAATTGGAAGAACAGGAAAAGAATTTGGCACAGTTACTAGTCGCAAAAGAAGATGTGGTTGGTTCGATGGTGTTTTGGTTAGACAAACAATTAAAATTTCCGGCATTGATGGTATAGCTTTAACTAAACTTGATGTTTTAGATGAACTAGATGAAATAAAGATCTGCATATCTTATGAGCTTGACGGAAAAAAAATTGATTATTTGCCTGCGAGTGTCGAAAATCAATTAAAAGTAAAACCAATTTACAAAATTTTTAAAGGGTGGAAATCTTCCACTAAAGGTATAAAAAAATTTGATGATCTTCCGGATAATGCAAAAAAATATATAAATGAATTAGAAAAATTTATACAAACAAAAGTCTCAACTATTTCAACTAGTCCAGAAAGAGAAGATACAATTCTTATTGAAAATCCTTTTAATTTATAATTTAGTTTGATGTAAGTAGATTACTTGATTTTGCAGCATTTAGCATATGTTTTTGAACTTTTTCAAAAGCTTTATTTTCAATTTGTCTTATTCTTTCTCTACTGATTTTATATTTTTTACTCAACTCTTCTAAAGTTGTTGGTTCATCATTAAGTCTTCTTGCCTGTAGAATTTCTTTTTCTCTATCGTTAAGAATTTTTATTGAATCTTTCAATAGGTTTTTTCTTTGGTTCATTTCTTCTTTTTGAGCAAATTTTAATTCTTGATCCATTTCATTGTCACATAACCAGTCTTGCCATTCATCTCCATCTTCACCAACTTGAGCATTTAATGAATGTTCTTTACCCATAAGCCTTCTATTCATTGAAACAACTTCATCTTCTCTTACATCTAATTTTTTTGCAATTTCTTTTACATACTTATCCTTTAAATCACCTTCTGATTTAGGAGCTATTTGATTTTTTATTTTCTTAAGATTAAAAAATAATTTTTTTTGTGCTGTTGTTGTTCCTATTTTTACAAGACTCCATGACCTTAATATATATTCTTGTATAGAAGCTTTAATCCACCACATAGCGTATGTTGCTAATCTAAAACCTTTTTCTGGTTCAAATTTTTTCACAGCTTGCATTAAGCCAACGTTGCCTTCTGAAATCATATCACTAACCGGAAGTCCATACCCTTTATACCTCATTGCAATTTTTGCAACCAGTCTCAGATGGCTGGTAACTAATTTTTCAGCAGATTTAATATTGCCAGTTGTGCGCCAGTTCTTTGCTAGCATATATTCTTCTTCAGCATCAAGCATAGGAAATTTTTTAATTTGTGCTAAATAAGCTGAAAGACCACCCTCAGTTGAGAGAGTTGGTAAGTTATAATTAGTTGTCGTGCCCATATTGCTATTTATTTAATAAAATTTTTTTTTATTACAATGTTTTATTTTTTAAGTTTTCTAAGCGTTTTTAATATATTTTCAAGCTCTTGTGGCAAAAATGAGGAAAACTCAACTTTTTTGTTATTGTTGGGATGAACAAAACCAAGAATTTCAGCATGCAAAAATTGTCTACTCAAATTAATTATTTGTTTTTCTAAGTTTTTATCAATTTTTTTAAATTTTTTAAATTTTTTCTTATATTTTTTGTCACCTAATATATTGTTACCTTTATGACTCATGTGAACTCTGATTTGATGAGTTCTTCCAGTTTTAAGTTCACATTTAATTAAACTTAATGTTGGAGTTTTGTTATTTTCAAATACTTCTACAGTTTTATATTTTGTAATGGCTTTTTTTCCTTTTAAAATTCCAACTTCCATTTTTTGTCTATTTTTTTTACTTCTTGTAATTAATGTCTCTATTGTTCCGTTTTGTGGTCTTAATTTTCCCCAAACTAAAGCTTGATAAACTCTTTTAATTGTATGTTCTTTAAATTGTAATGAAAGATTTTCATGCACTTTATTTTTTTTTGCAATAACTATTAAACCAGAAGTGTCTTTGTCTATTCTATGAACTATTCCAGGCCTTAACTCGTCACCGGTATTTGCCAAACTGTATTTACCATAGTTTACCAAAGCATTCACTACAGTATTGTTATAGTTTCCTGCCCCAGGATGCATTGGTATGCCTGCTGATTTATTTATAACTAGTAAATAACTATCCTCATAAACAATATCTAATTTATAATTGTAAGGTTCGAGTAAAATTTTTTTAGGTTCTGGAATTTCTAAACATACAATGTCACCATATTTTATTTTTTGTGAAACGTTAATAATGGTATTGCCATTTATTTTTAATTTTTCATCTAATATAATTTTTTTGATAGCAGTTCTGCTTAAAGATTTTTCTTTATCATTTATAAATTGATCTACCCTAATTTTTTTATCTTTTTCATTAAAGATTAGATTTATAGTTTTTTTCATAAAAATAACATTTATCCTATTATATTTTACAATTTAAAATATTAAAAAGTTTAATATTGATATTAATAAAGATAGGAAATAAGTTAATTTTATATAATATTTAATTTTTATGGAATCTATTACAGTTATCGGCCCTTGCTACAACGAAGAACAAAATATAGATGATTTTGTATCAAGAACAATTAAAATTTTAGAAAAAATAAATCTAAACTACAAAATTTTCTTAGTAGACGATGGATCACAAGACAATACTTGGGAAAAAATTTTATCTCATTCGAAAAAAAATAATCAAATAAAAGGAATTAAGTTAACGAGGAATTTTGGTCACCAAAATGCTATTATGGCTGGGATTAAATTTTGTGAAAGTGATTATGTATTATTGAGCGATGTTGATTTACAAGACCCTCCAGAATTACTCGAAGAAATGTATAATAAAATAACTGAAAATAAGTTAAATGTAATATTTGCAAAAAGAGTTAAGAGTAATGAAAATTTTTTTAAAAAGCTTACTTCAATAATTTTTTACAAAATATATAATTTAATCTCTCACACAAAAATAGTTGAAAGGGCTTCAGATTTTGTACTTTTTAATAAAAAAGTTCTTAAAGAAATACAAAATATAAAGGAACAAGATATTTTTTTAAGAGGTTTAATACCATGGCTTGGTTTTAATTCAGGCTATGTTGAATTTGAGAGAAAAAATAGAAAAAAAGGATCTACAGGATGGTCAATTTACAAAATGGTAAATTTTGCTTTGACAGCATTTTTAAGTTATTCAAGTTATCCTATGCGATTTTCTTTTATATTAAGTTTTCTATGCATTATGTTTTTTTTTATTTTATCAATTTATGCAATTTATTCATATTTGATTAATGACATAGTTAAAGGCTGGACAAGTCTTTTTTTAATAATTTCATTTTTTAACACAATTGTTTTTTTTATATTAGGTGTGATGGGCGAATATGTTGGAAGAATTTATTTAATGAATAAAAATAAACCTTTGTTTATTATTGATGAAATATCATCAGAAAATGAAAATAATAAGTAATTCAAATTTTATTTCAAATAAAAAATTAATTTTATATTTAATTCTATTTTTTGGAGCAGCATTAAAAATTTTGTATGTTTATCAGTTCGATGACTATTATGATGATTGGAACTTTCTCTATACAGTTGATCCAAATATTTCCAATGAAGAAACTTGGAAAAGATATTTTGGAGATAGAGGAGATTGGTTTCTTCCTGAAGATTTTCCTTACTACTTTGCATTTACTACAAAATATTTTTTAAAAATATTTAGCTATTCAGTAGAAAATGTTCATTTTTTTTTGTTACTTTTTTCAATTGGTTCATTTTTTGTTTTTATAAAAATATGTGATTTATTTTCAAAAGATTATAACTTCAAAATTTTAGCTATTTTTTTACTGATAACAAATTTATTTTTGACAAGAGAGTTAAATGCTTTGAGGCCACATGCTTTGTCACAATTTTTTGGTTTATTAAGTTTATATTATTTTATTTTAATATATTTGGAAAAAAAAAATTCTTACAAAAATATAATTATTTTTACTATTGTTACTTTGTATTTTTTATCTATTTGGCCTTTGAATTTAACTTTATTTGCTGGACAATGTGCCTATATTGTAAAAATTATAATAGAAAGAAAAGGAAAAAAATTATTATCCATAATTTTCCCACTAGCTATAGTGGCTATATTATATCTTATACTTAATTATAAATATCTTGATTATCAGGTAGTTTCCAAAACTCAACATTATACTCCTCTTGAAGCTAAGTTTTTTATAAACTATTTTTTTAGGTCATTTTTTGGATCAATAATTTTTGGTGCTATTTTTTTATTGTTTTTTAGTTATTTTTTAATTAGTGAAATTTTTGTTACTTTAAAAATTAGCAAATATAATTTAATTTTATTTTTAAAAAAATTAAAACATGAAAATATTTTCCTAATAATTATAGTTACCATTTATTTTTTAATAATTTTATATTCTTTAATTAGAGCACCTGTAATGGCACCAAAATATGTTACAATTTTAGTTCCATTAATTATTTTATGGGTAAGTTTTAAAATTTATAAAACAAAAAATAAATTAATTTTTCATTCAATTATTATAATTTCGGTATTGAATTTATTAATTTATTGGAATGATATACCAATAAAACGTCCACAAACAAAAATGGTTCTTAAAGAAATATCTAAAAGTGAAATAAGAGATTTATTTACAACAGAACTTATTTTTTTTAATAATTATTTGCAAAATTATAATATTTCTCTAAGAAATAATATTAATGTGCAAAAATTTGAATTAGAAAAATTTGATAAATTTCCAAAAAATTTTTGGTTTCTGTGTTTAAACAACCCTAGTTTCGCTTTGGGTGACAACAACTACCCAGATGAAAAAAAATGCTTTAAATATAGCCAAAATAAAAATCTTAAGTTAATTAAAACAATAAGATATAGAGACTATATTTTGCAACTTATAGAAAAAAATTAATTTTTTTTACAAACAAAATAATTTAAATGATATATTGATTAAATGCGCTCGTAGCTCAACTGGATAGAGCGCCAGATTTCGGCTCTGGAGGTTCAGGGTTCGACTCCTTGCGGGCGCACCACTATTCACCTATGTTAATCAATGTTCCTCTTTTACGAGCTTGGTTAAAAGAATAGTAAAATAAAGTTATTGCAATAATTAAATAAGTTAAATTTAGATAAAAAGCTTTTATAATATTTTGATAATTTACTGTTTGATCTATGAGTATGCTTCTAGCTTCTTCAAAAATGTAAACGAGCGGTAGAGAGTATGCAATATTTTGAAAAAATTCAGGCAATATTTCTACTGGATAATAAATACAACCAAATGGAGCTAGTAAAAACATTGTTGACCAAGCAATATTTTCAAAAGAAGGGCCAAATCTTAATAACCCAGCTGACACAAATATTCCAAGTGTAATTCCAAATATATATAAACTTAAAAAAAGAAAAAATAGATGTATACCAAGATCTAGTAATGATATTCCAAAAAGAGGAGATGTAAGAATGATTGCAGGTACAAGTCCAATTAAAGCTCTAATTAGAGCTGTAAAAACTAGAGAAGTTATTATTTCACTTATTTTTATGGGCGCAATAAACAAGTTGGTAAAGTTTCTGCTCCAAATTTCTTCTAGAAACAACATATTAAAACCAATACTTGTTCTAAATAAAAAATCGTAAAGGATTGCGCAGGTTAAAATTACCCCAACTGCATTATTATAATAAGTGCTATTCATAGCAAAAAAATTTGAAATAAAACCCCATAGTGTTATTTGAATTGAAGGCCAGTATATTAAATCTAAAATCCTAGGAAATGACCTTGTGATTAAAAAAAAATGTCTTAAAAAAAGACCGTACATTCTACTTAAGTTCATTTTTATTCCTCGTAAGTTTTAAAAAAACTTCCTCTAAATTTTCTCTACCATGTTTAGTTATTAGTTCGGTGGGTTTGCCTTTATCAATAATAACACCATCCTTCATCATTAATATAGAATCGCACAATCGTGTAACTTCATTCATATTATGAGATGCTAACAAAATAGATATTTTTTTTTCTTTTTTATAATTTTCCAGAAAAGTTCTTACAAAATCTCCTATTTCTGGATCTAGAGAAGCTGTTGGTTCGTCTAAAAACAATACACCAGGATCATTAATTAAAGCTTTAGCTAAACTAACTCTGTTTTTTTGACCTGAGGAAAGTTCGCCTGTAACTTTATTTAACAAATTTTCTAACCTTAATTTGTGTGATAGATATTCTATTCTACTATTTATATTCCCTACGTCATAAAGTTTTCCATAAACGATTAAATTTTGTTTTACAGTAAGTTTTTTTGGCAATTCTATATATGGAGAAATAAAATTTATTTTTTTTAAAATATTAATTCTTTCATTTTCAATTTGCATATTATTTATTAATATTTCACCATTAGATGGTTTTAATAATCCAAGCAACATTCCAATAGTAGTTGTTTTTCCACAACCATTTGGACCAAGTAATCCGATTATTTCATTTTCTTTAATTTTAAAATTGATGCTTCTTACAGCTTCTTTTAAGCCATAAGATTTAGAAAGATTAATTACCTCAACTGAATTTTCCATTAAAATTTTGATGCTCTAATCAACCTATCATTAATTGCAATACCAAATCCTTTATTTGGAATTTTTTCTACCGCAATATATTTAAATTTTTTATTTTTTATCATTCTGAGTATTCTATATAAATTTTTAGCAGCTTCTTTAAGGTTTTTATTTTTTGTTAAATAATAGCAGTTTTTATTATTTATGTTTTTCTTTTTTATCATTATGAATGCTTCGTTAGCTCTTGGTTTTAAAACGTTTAATCTAATTGGAATACCTGGAGAATAATGCACTTTACTCTGTCCAGGAACTATAATTTTATTATTTTTTTTTTTTAATTTAAGCTTAGTTTTTAGCACCTGGTTAATTTTAGCTGTTTCAATTCCTCCTAATCGAAGAATTTGAGGTTTATCAATCAAATTTACAATTGTAGATTCTAGACCTATTTTAGATCTTCCACCGTCAAGAATATATTTAATTTTTTTTCCAAATTCATCTATAACATCATTTTTTGAGACCGCACTTATTTTAGTTGAAATATTTGCGCTTGGAGCTGCGAGAGGATAATTTAGATTTTTAAGAAGATTTCTAGCTATGGGATGAAAGGGAAATCTTACAGCTAATGTTTTTTTATTGTTCGTTACATTATTGCAGATTTTGCTTTTTTTTTTTAATTTTAAAATAAAAGTAATAGGTCCTGGGCAAAATTTTTTATATAATTTAAAAAAGTTTTTGTTTGTTTTACAATCTTTATTTAACATTCTTAAGCTATAATAATGGACAATTAGTGGGTTTTTTTTTGGCCTATGCTTTAATTTAAATATATTAGACACAGCTTTCCTAGAATATGCATTTGCTGCTAGTCCATAAACGGTCTCAGTTGGCAGTCCAATACAATTATTATTATCAAGATATTTCATGGCTTTTTTGATATTTGAATGATTGCGTTTCATGTATTATCACTAACTAATATATGAAAGAAAAAAATTTACCAGATGATAATAATTCTAGTACTATAGATGAATTAACCCTTGAAGTGAATAAAATTATTGAACAGTTAGAAAAAGAAGAAAATCTAAACAACTCATTAAATGATTATCAAAAATTGATTAAATTAAATAATATTATTGAAAAAAAATTTCAAAAAAAATCAAAAAATATAAGTCAAAATATTAAAGAAAAAATAAGTCAAGTTATTAAGAAAAAGGATGCAAAATAATTTAAATAAAATCGCAAGAGACACAAATATATTTTTAAAAAAATATTTAAGAAAACAACGTTATTCAGGTTTGCTTAACGTTATAAACTATAGCCTTTTTCCCGGAGGAAAGAAAATTAGATCAAAAATTTTGGTAGATGTAGGAGAGATATTTAATGTTAAATACAGTATTTTGATAAAGATTGGTGCAGCAATCGAATGCATCCATGCATATTCTTTAATTCACGATGATCTTCCATGTATGGATAATGATAAAATTAGAAGAGGAAAACCTTCAACGCATATAAAATTTGGCGAATCGACTGCTGTGTTGGCTGGAAATTCTTTACTTACACTAGCATTTGAAATTTTATCTAGCAGTGAATTAAAATTAGATAAAAAAATAAAAAATAAATTAATAAAAAAAATATCACAATGCTCTGGACATACTGGAATAGCAGGAGGTCAATTTTTAGATTTAAAATTTGAAAAAAAAAAAGTCTCAATGAAAAAAATTTTAGATATGCAATTAAAAAAAACTGGTAAACTATTTAGTTATTGCTGTATTGTGCCACCAATTATAAAAAATATTAGTTTAAAAAATTTTAAAAAGTTTGAAAATATAGGTTTAGAAATTGGTTTACTATTTCAAATAGCAGATGATTTAATTGATTATAAAGGATCTTCAGTAAAAGTGGGTAAAAAAACAAAAAAAGATGCTAAGTTAGGTAAAGCAACTTTAATAAGTTTACTAGGATATAAAAATGCTGTTATATATGCAAAAAAAATAAGAAGAAAAATTAAAATGGAATTAAGCAGCTATGGTTATAAATCAAATAGCTTAAACAATACTTTAGATTATATTTTAACTAGAAATAAATGAACAATTATAAACTCTTAGACAAAGTAAACTTTCCATCAGATTTAAAAAAATTTTCTATAGACGAATTAAAAATTCTTTCAAAAGAAGTTAGAAATGAAATGATTGATGCTGTGTCTGTTACAGGAGGTCATTTAGGAGCTGGACTTGGTGTCACAGAGTTAACAGTTGCACTTCATTATATTTTTAATACGCCAAATGATAAGTTGATATGGGATGTTGGTCATCAAACCTACCCACACAAAATATTAACGGGCAGAAAAGATAAAATAAGAACTATTAGACAAGGAAATGGATTATCAGGTTTTACAAAAAGATCTGAAAGCGAATACGATCCTTTTGGGGCTGCACACAGTTCAACTTCAATTTCATCAGCACTAGGAATGGCGGTCGCAAATAAATTATCAAATAATTCTAACGATGTAGTTGCAGTTATTGGAGATGGTGCAATTAGTGCTGGTATGGCATATGAAGCTATGAATAATGCAGGCACTTCAAAAACAAAGTTAATTGTTATTTTAAATGATAACGATATGTCAATTGCAAAGCCAGTGGGTGCTATGAGAGCTTATTTAGCAAAATTGTTATCTGGTAAACTATATTTTAGTTTTAGAGAAACTATAAAGCTTATAATTTCAGCTTTCTCTAAAAGATTCAGTGTTAAAGCCAAGAAAGCAGAAGATTTTTTGAGATCGGCTGTTACTGGCGGAACATTATTTAATTCATTAGGTTTTTATTATATCGGTCCAATTGATGGTCATGATTTAGATGCTTTAATTCCAGTTTTAAAAAATGCTAAAGAATCTAATTATGAAGGTCCAATTATGATTCATATAAAAACTGAAAAAGGAAAAGGATACTCTTTTGCTGAAAAAGCAAATGATAAGTATCATGGAGTATCTAAGTTTAATGTAAAAACTGGAATTCAAGAAAAATCAAAAAATAATATTCCATCCTATACAAAAGTTTTTTCAGATACACTGGTAAAACATGCGGAAAAAGATAGCAAGATACTTGGTATTACGGCAGCAATGCCATCTGGAACTGGAATGGATTTTTTTGGCGAAAAATTTCCAAAGAGAATGTTTGATGTTGGAATTGCAGAACAGCATGCTGTTACATTTGCTGCTGGTTTGGCTACTGAGGGATTTAAGCCATTTGTGGCAATATATTCAACTTTTTTACAAAGAGCTTACGACCAAGTAGTTCATGATGTTGCAATACAAAGTTTACCAGTACGTTTTGCAATTGACAGAGCTGGATTAGTTGGTGCTGACGGCCCAACTCATGCAGGTTCATTTGATACTACATACCTTTCAACACTTCCAAATTTTGTTGTAATGGCTGCAAGTGATGAATCTGAATTAGTTAAAATGATTAATACATCAGTAGATATATGCGATAAGCCTTCAGCTTTTAGATATCCAAGAGGCATAGGAATAGGAACTGAGCTACCTTCAATTGAAAAAAAATTAGAAATTGGAAAAGGAAGAATAATCCAAGAAGGAAAAAAATTGGCATTAATCAATTTTGGTGCAAGGCTAAATGAGTGTAACAAAGCTTCAATAAATTTGAAAAAAAAAGGATTAAACATTACAATAGTAGACGCTAGATTTGCCAAACCTCTTGATGAAAATTTAATTTGGCAAATAGCAACAGACCATGAATGCATAATTACAATTGAAGAAGGTTCAATTGGTGGATTTGGTTCACATGTTATAAAATTTTTATCAGAAAAAAATCTTTTAGATAAAGAATTAAAATTTAGGTCAATGATTTTGCCAGATAAATTTATCGATCAAGACAAACCAGAATTAATGTACAAAATTGCTGGATTAGATAGTAAATCAATAGAAGATAACGTTATGGATTTACTTAACTCAAATATAGTTCTTCAAAAGCAGAAAAATTAGTTAATTTCCACACTGAGCTTTATTTAAAAGGTAATGGTCAAGCAAAACACAGTTTAACATTGCTTCTCCAACAGGTACGGCTCTTATACCAACGCAAGGGTCATGCCTACCTTTTACAGAAATTGAAGTATTTTTACCAAATTTATCAATTGTTTTTCTACTTTTTAATATAGAAGAAGTTGGCTTTACAGCGAAGGAGACTATAATTTCCTGGCCAGAAGATATTCCTCCAAGAATTCCACCTGCGTTATTTGATTGAAATTTTATATTTCTTCCTTTTTTTTTTATTTCGTCAGAATTTTCTTCCCCAGTCAACATAGCTGAGTTCATACCTGAGCCTATATTTACACCTTTAACAGCGTTTATACTCATCATTGCAGAAGCAATATCCATATCAAGTTTAGAATATATTGGAGCACCCAATCCTATAGGAATACCTCTTGCCCTTATTTCAATAACTGCACCACAAGAAGATCCTGATTTTCTTATATTTAGTAGATATTTTTCCCAAAGTTTAACAATTGAATCATCTGGACAAAAAAATGGATTTTTTCTTATCGTATTATCTTTCCATTTTTTTATATCACATCCAAGAATTCCTAATTGGGTAACAGCTCCTATGACTTTAAATTTTTTACCCAATTTATACTGTAGCACTTTTTTTGCAACAGCTCCTGCTGCAACTCTAGATGCTGTCTCTCTTGCTGATTGTCTGCCTCCACCTCTATAATCTCTAATGCCGTATTTTTTAAAGTAAGTGAAATCTGCGTGGCCAGGTCTAAATTTATTTTTTATTGTCTCATAATCTCTTGTTCTCATATCTTTGTTGTAAATTATTAAAGAAATAGGAGTGCCAGTTGTTTTACCTTCAAACACTCCTGATAAAATATGAACTTTATCATCTTCTTTTCTTTGGGTAGTAAATTTTGATTGTCCTGGCTTTCTTCTGTTTAGTTCAATCTGAATATCTTGTTCTTTTAGGTTAATGTTTGGGGGGCAGCCATCAATTATACAGCCAATAGCTAAACCATGAGATTCACCCCATGTTGTAAATCGAAAAATCTTTCCAAAAGTATTAAATGACATTAAATATAGTATATAATTTATTTTGTTGAAATTATGAATCAAAAAAACTCTAATGATTTGGATTGTTGCTTTAAAGATTTAGAAAACCCCATAGATCTGTTTGGAGATTGGTTTAATGAGGCAAAAAAGACTGAGATAAATGACCCAAGTGCATTAGCATTAGCAACATCTGATAAAAATGGAATTCCCTCAGTCAGAATGATTTTATTGAAAAATTATAATAAATATGGATTTGTTTTTTATACAAACTTAAACAGTAAAAAAAGCAATGATTTAAAAAATAATCCCAATGCATCAATGTGTTTTCATTGGAAGAGTTTATTAAGACAGATAAGAATTAATGGAAAAATATCAAAAGTATCTGAAGAGGATGCAGATTCATATTATAGTTCAAGAGATTATGGTAGTAAAATTAGTGCATGGGCATCTAAACAAAGTTCAGTTTTAAAAAATGTAAATGAATTAAATGAATCGATCAAAGATTTTGAACAAAAATATTCTGACAAAAAAAATGTTCCGAGACCTAATAACTGGTCAGGATGGATATTAAACCCTATAGAGATTGAATTTTGGTTAAATGGGAAAAACAGAATTCATCAGAGATTGTTGTATAAAAAAAAAGAAAATGATAAATGGAATAAATTTTTATTATATCCTTAAAAATTTCTTTCCAAGGTAAATGAAGTTAAATTCTGAAAAATATTTTTTGCTTTAGATTCTTCAAATATACTTAAAGAATTAGACGCAAGATTAATGAAATATTTTGCTCTTTCATAACAATCAGAAATAATATTATATTTTTTTATTAAAGATACAATATTTTTAAATTCAGATTCTGATCTATTTTGTTTATTAAAAATTTCTTTTAATTGTTTTTTTTCAATGGATGTTGCTTTTTGATAAAGTAAAATTATTGGTAAAGTTATTTTACCTTCATAAAAATCATTTCCAATTTCTTTTCCAAAAATCTTTAAATCAGAATTATAATCTAAAGTGTCATCAGCAATTTGAAAAGTTAAGCCAAGATTTTTTCCATAAAATTCTAAAGCTTCTTTAATTTTATTTTCTTTATTTGCGACTATAGAGCCAACCTTAGTTGCTGCAGCGAATAAAGAGGCAGTTTTATAAGATATAATTTTTAAGTAAGTTTCTTCCAACATATCAATCTCGTTTTTATGTTGGAGTTGTAGGACTTCGCCCTGAGATATTTCTGCAGAAGTTGATGAAAGAAGCTTTAAAATTTCTAGATTTCCATCTTCAACCATCATTTCAAAACATCTACTTAATAAGTAATCGCCAACCAAAATTGATGATTGGTTACCCCAAATATTATTTAGAGTTTTTTTCCCTCTCCTAATTTCTCCTTTGTCAATTACATCATCATGCATTAATGTTGCAGCATGAATTAACTCTATACAAGCGGCAAGATTAATGTCACGTCCACCTTTTGTGTATCCACAAAGTTTAGCTGAACCAAGTGTTAGTAAAGCCCTTAATTTTTTACCACCAGTTCTTAAATGGTATTTTGTCATTTCATCAACTAGCTCTACTTTGCTAGTAAGTTTTGTTTTTATTTTTTCTTCAACCAATATGAGCTTTTCTTCAACTGAATCTTTTAGTTCAGAATATGAATTATTTATTCGATTTTTTAGCTGAACAACTGTTCCCATAACTTTTAAAGTAGTATAATTGCCATAATATTATACTTATCAATTGACGCACCTTAAACTTCAACTATAAGTAGACTTTATATTAAATCAAAAATTTTAT
>MDTC01112410.1_pt1 | contig 14311 bp, 10 predicted proteins | sample 811181 | NCBI WGS metagenome assembly MDTC01 (sample SAMN05326644, study PRJNA326480) | marine metagenome | isolation source: seawater | place: Pacific Ocean: North | collected 2011 | reverse complement strand
GCCCTAGCCGCACCTACTCAACTCTAACCTAGCCGTTAAGCGAACGCCAGCATGAAGCTAAGCCGTGATTTCAAAGCCGTTTCCGCTAAGCAGCCGCGTTACAACCAGTCTTGGACCGACAAATTTTCCCGTCAATAGCGCCCCGTGTGGTGCTCAATGCGGGTAAACTAAGCCGCTTACTAGGCGACATTTCAAAACGTGACCCACCTGATTTTACCGACCACAGTTGACCAGTTGCAGCCTCAACGCGCCAGCGATCAACTTACCTGGCGTGGCCTTTGCGGCAGTGCACAACTGCTGGCACTCAGCGAGTTCTCGACACAGCTGAAAAACCAAATGTCAGCACAAACAACAGACATGATCGTGATCGTGACTGCTGAACCTGCCAGCGCAGAAGAGTGGGCATCTGGCATACGTTTTTTTCAGTCAGCCGCCGAGGCAGAGCAGATCTTGCGTTTCCCAGATTGGGAGACTCTGCCGTATGACGGCTTTTCGCCTCATCAGGACATCACCTCGGAACGCTTGGCGTGTCTGCAACACCTGCGCAATCAACAGCAGGGCCTGCTGATCGTACCCGCGCCCACACTGGTACAAAAAATCGCCCCCACGAGCTTTCTTGACGGCGCATGCTTCGATCTCAAGCGCGGACAAGTTTTTGATACCGAATCACAACGGCTGCGACTTGAGGCGGCTGGTTACCAAGCAACAGACACCGTAACCGAACGCGGCCAATACGCAGTCCGAGGCGCGGTCATGGATATCTTTCCGATGGGTGCTGAGTTGCCCGTACGTATCGACCTGTTCGACGAAGAAATAGATACATTGCGCACATTCGATCCCGACTCCCAACTCAGCGTGGCGCACATCAACGAATTAAAAATACTTCCCGGCAAAGAATTCCCATTCGACGACACGGCCATCGCCCGTTTCCGCGATCGATGGCATAACGCATTTAATGTTGATGTACGTCGCTGCAGTATTTATCAGGACGTATCCAGCTACATAGCGCCCAATGGCATTGAATACTATCTGCCGTTTTTCTTTGATCAGATGGCCACATTCTTCGATTATTTACCCGAAAACACTCTATTCATCCTCGAAGATGACGTGATGAAGGCCTGTGACCATTACTTGACGGAGGTCGCGGCTCGATACGAGTCGCTGCGATACGACGTTGAACGGCCTATCTTAGCGCCCACCGAACTTTACATTGACGCAAACACCTTAGGCGGTCGACTGGCAAAGTATCGACGCATAGTCATCAGCGAAACCGCGCATAAACACGAACGCGTCTTCAACAGCCGCGTCTTTCCGGATCTACGTGCGAATCCTCGCCTCGCCCAGCCGGCAAGCGCGCTCGTCGAATTTTTAAACCACCAGACCCTGCCCGCTTTGTTCGTTGCCGAAACCGCGGGGCGGCGCGAAATTTTTGACGAAATGTTGCGCAAAGCGGGGATTGACGCGAAACCTCTGGACAACTTTCAGGACTATCGAAACGCGGGCCCAGAAGAACATTGCATCACCGTTGGGCCATTAGCTTCTGGCCTATGGTCAGAACAAGCGCTGATCGTTACCGAAACCGAAGTACTCGGCGCTCGACAAAACGCCAAGTCGACCGATCCCGCATCTGTAATTGACACCGACCAAATCGTCCGCAACTTGACCGAACTCAGCATCGGCGCACCGGTTGTGCACATGCAACACGGGGTTGGCCGATATCTGGGCTTAGACACCTTGGACATCAATGGTGCGTCGCAGGAATTTTTGACGCTCAGCTACGCAGGCGGTGCGAAACTCTACGTACCCGTAACATCACTGCATCTGATTGGCCGATACGCTGGCGCCGAAGAAGAGCATGCACCACTGCATCGGCTCGGCTCTGGTCAATGGGAACGAGCAAAGCGCCGTGCCGCAGAAAAAGTCGTCGACGTCGCCGCAGAGCTTTTAGACATCTACGCTCGACGCGAACTGAAACTGTCTCATCGACTGACAACCGAAGCAGGCGAGTATGCGAAATTCGCCGACGAATTCCCGTTTGAAGTGACGCCTGATCAACAAACGGCAATTGACGCGACCTTGCAGGATCTCGCAGCCGAACGAGCCATGGATCGACTGGTCTGTGGCGATGTTGGTTTTGGTAAAACCGAAGTTGCCATGCGCGCTGCGTTTGTCGCCGTACAAAACAACAAACAAGTAGTGATATTGGTCCCTACGACCTTGCTTGCGCAGCAACACTTCGACTCCTTTCGCGACCGCTTCGCACAGTGGCCGGTAACCATAGAATCTGTTAGTCGCTTACGCAGCAACACAGAGAACGCAGACGTCGCCGAGCGCTGCCAGAACGGCCAAGCCGATATCGTCATCGGCACCCACAAAGTACTCGGACCAAACTTTGCGTTTAAGGATCTGGGCTTAGTAATTATCGACGAAGAACACCGCTTTGGGGTGCTGCAAAAAGAACGTCTGCGCACTCTGCGGGCTGAAGTCGATGTCATGACGCTGACCGCGACACCGATCCCTCGAACCCTAAACATGTCGCTGAGCGGCATTCGCGATCTATCGATCATAGCCACAGCGCCAGCAAAACGTCTGTCGATTAAAACATTTGTTCAACAAAGACGGGAGCAGAGCGTACGCGAGGCGATCAGTCGCGAACTGATGCGCGGCGGGCAAGTATTTTTCCTGCACAACGAAGTACGCAGCATTGAGCAGGCGGCCCAAGCGCTGCGCGATCTCATACCAGAGGCGCGAATTGGAGTGGGCCATGGGCAAATGAAAAAAATTGAGCTCGAGCAGGTGATGAATGATTTTTATCACCGACGACTCAATGTTTTGGTTTGCACAACCATCATTGAAACCGGATTAGACATCCCCAATGCCAACACCATCATCATCGAACGCGCCGACAAATTCGGCCTTGCCCAATTACACCAACTGCGCGGCCGCGTCGGACGCAGCCATCGCCAAGCTTACGCCTATTTATTAACGCCAGAGCCGCGCAGCCTAAGCGCAGACGCGGTGAAGCGACTGGACGCAATAGAAGCCGCTGGCGATCTCGGTGTCGGCTTCACCCTTGCTACTCAAGATATGGAAATACGCGGTGCGGGAGAATTGCTGGGCGACGATCAATCCGGCCAAATTGAATCTGTGGGCTTTTCGCTGTATATGGACATGCTCAATGAAGCTGTCGCAGCGTTGCGCTCTGGCAAAATACCCGACCTAGACAGTCCGCTCGAACCGGTAAATCAAGAAGTCAATTTACACACACCAACCCTAATTCCAGAAGACTACTTGCCCGATGTACAGACGCGTCTAATTCTGTATAAGCGCATTGCGAGCGCGAAAGACAGCGAGGCATTAGATGCTTTGCAGATAGAAATAATTGACCGCTTTGGCCTCTTACCCAGTCAGTTGAAACAATTGTTTAGTGTTACCCATTTGAAATTGTCAGCGCAGTTTCTCGGTGTTGTAAAGCTGGATCTTGGTGAGGAGCGAGGCAAACTAGAGTTCAGTAAAACAACGCGCGTGGACCCCCTGATGATCGTCAATTTGGTACAGCACGAGAGTCATATATTCCGCTTCGAAGGGTCATCAACATTACGCATTCAATGCGCGCTGCAGACCTTTGAGCAGCGCCTGTCTTTCGCTCATGAATTACTGGAACGCCTGACACCAGAGAGAGAAGCGGCGGCCTAAGATGATCCAACGCACGCTCGTTACAATCATCTGCTGCGGCCTGAGTCTTTCAGCAGGTGCCAGCAAACTGCGAGAATTAGACGACCTGAAGGACGCTCTGCCGACGAATCGGTTTGCTATCGAAGTCCTTATTTTTGTCCGCGAGCCCACCATCGATGCAACTATTGAACCGTTGCAGAAGAAACCTCCGTTGGTCTGGCCTGAAGACCTCATGGCTCTACCCACTCAGCTCAAACTGCAACGCACGAAAGACTCCGAGCAAATCTGGATCGCTAATATAAACAATCGTTATTGCTTTACAGAATCGGGTGCTGCGCTGCCCAATTTCATGAACATTGTTTTAGCCAACGGTTTCGAAACCGAACTGCTTAATGAATTTACGCCGGCTGGCAGCCAAGTCACGCTAATACCAAGACTTAACGCCGCAGAGGCTAATCCACTGAGTGTCGACCCAATCGACGTCTATGAACCCGAACCGGAGGGCGAGCCCGCTCCGATCATTACGATTTCGGCCATCAGTCGCGCGGAAGAAAACTTCACTCGGTCGTTAAAAAATTTCAACAAAGGAATCTACGCTAACAGTTGGCAGTGGCTTAACGAGGACCACTTGGCGCTCCAGCAACAGCGTTACAACATCGGTCTGGCGCCGGAACTGCACGTCGTTTTCCATGGACGCTGGCAACAACCCGTACCAGCACGGGACGCTCCGCAACGTATTCTGTTGCCTATCCAAAATTCACACCTATCGAGCCAGTTGGTGCGCCTAAACGGCCACATTGGCATCACGCTCGGGCGATATCTCCACGCCAACGCTAAGCTATGGTTGCAACCAGACCCGTCTTCAGACCAGTACGCATTGCTCAATGAAAGCCGACGCATGCGCAGCAACGAGTTGCACTATCTCGATCATCCATTAATGGGTCTGTTAATTAACATCGAGCCCATCGAAGCTGATGCAGCACTCGACAGCAGCTGGCAGGCCTTACAAGAGGCCAAAATATTGGCTAGCCCATAGCAGCGTATAACTCAGGTAAGTTTCGGCCATAGCCACAAAAGTCCAGGCCGCAGCCGAATAAAGCACGTTCGGGGGCCAGCACACCGACGAAATCTGCCGCGCTTCCGGCCGCGGATGAAGCGGCGGCATCTATTTCAACCATCACCGCACAACGCGCCGATTCAACGCCCTGCATTTTCAACCAATCTAACCATGTCTGCACGGTCGACCCACGCGTCAGAACGTCGGCAACCAGTAAAACATTACGACCGGTGAGCTCAGGAAAGTTACTGTTGTGCCAATCCAGTTGCGCACCCCGTCTATCTTTCAGACCACTATCGATGTCCACATATCCAATTTGTAAAGGCATGATCAAACGACCCATCAACTGACCGGATAAATACAAACCACCGGGCAATACGCTCAACAACACGGGATTTTTATCCTGCAAACTGGCGGTGATGACCACCGCCAAACGGTCAATCGCTTGAGTGATCTGGGCTGACGAATACAGCAGCTCAGCTTGAGAGAACCCGCGGCTGACCAGATCTGGCAGATCATCGGCGTAAGGCAAGTCACTAAGATTCATCAGCGCGCGTCGCTTCCAGGTTCTGGCAAGACATGCAGAGTCTGCGTCGGAAACGCAATTTCCGCTCCATGCTGCTCAATGATCTGCGCAATGTGCAGCAAAATACGCTGTTTAACCTCATGGTAGGTTTGCCAATCGACCGTTTTCGTATACGCGTAGACAAAAAAGTCTACTGACGATGGCCCAAAAGTCACAAAGTTGACCATCAAGATCTGTTGTTGATCAATGTCGTCACTCTGTTCCATCATCTCGCGCACCGCGGCCACGATAGCGCCCATGGCGCCCATGTCATCATAGCGAAGGCCTATGGTTTCATAGATACGACGGTTATACATACGCGAAGGATTCTCCACCGCAAGGCTCGAAAAAATAGAATTCGGTAAATACAGAGGCCGTTTATCGAATGTACGTATGCGCGTTAGACGCCAGCCGATGTCTTCTACCGTACCCTCGATATCTCGATCTGGAGAGCGTACCCAATCACCCACCGAAAACGGGCGATCAAGGAAAATCATCAACGCCCCGAAAAAATTTGCGAGTAAGTCACGGGCCGCAAAACCGATTGCGATACCACCGATACCACCAAACGCCAATACTCCAGATACGGATACACCAAAAGCCTGTAAAACGAGCAACGTGCCAGTAATGGCAACAGTGGCGCGTAACAGCTTACCCACCGCAGAGGCTGTAGTTTGATCGAGCGACTTATCTTCGCTGTGACCGGCAATGTAATGCTCTTCGATCATGCGAATAAATCGCAGCGCAAACCACACCAGCAGCCACACCACAGCCACATCGCGCAGGCTGTCGATGTACTGGAAGATCTCCGCTTGGGCATCGCCCCCTACGACCTCCGCGGCGAGACTGATACCGAGCGCCCAAACCGCTATACCGGCTGGCCGCCGGCCAGCTTCTACCAATGCATCGTCCCAATAGTTATTGCTCTTTTGCGCCTGTCGAGCCAACCGGTCCAGAGATACTTTAAGCACCAAACGAAGCCCCGCTGTGAGCAATATTAGGAGAAAGACCTCAACGATCCAGCCGTGGGTGGTGAAATAATCCATTATTGTTTGCATGCAAAAATCCGTTGGCTTTAAATTCTTGGCTACACGCTCACTCGAAGCGTCCTAACCATAGTATCGCGTACGCTCTGCGAATCCATCACATGCTCTCTACGAACTGTCGCCAGCATGGACAAATTGGCGCTGGTCAGCAGTCCCGACATCTGTATATACTCCCAGCACTGTATGTTTACCCAGGATCTAATATGGCCATAGTCAGCCCAATCATAACGCCAGCCGCCCTCACCGCGCGGCAAACACAGGTGTTGGAGCTTATTCGTCAATACATTATCGATACGGGTTATCCACCCACACGCGCGGACATAGCAAAAGAACTTGGATTTAAGTCGGCAAATGCCGCGGAAGAGCATTTAAAAGCGCTCGCCCGTAAAGGCGCGATAGAAATGATTCCAGGAACATCCCGAGGTATACGTCTACCCGACCCGGTGGACGTAGGCCTTCCTATTGTCGGTAGAGTAGCCGCTGGCGACCCGATACTGGCAGAGGAGAACATAGAAGACCGCATTGACTTACCTGCTAGCTTTTTCCAACCCCATGCAGATTATCTGCTGCGAGTCCGCGGCGACAGTATGATGAACGCGGGCATATTCGACGGTGACCTGCTGGCGGTGCACAAGACTGAGATCGCAACCCATGGTCAAATCGTCGTAGCGCGAATAGAACAAGACGTTACAGTCAAACGTTTTCAACGCACTAAACGCCGCAACCAGGTGGTACTGCTCCCGGAAAACGACGCCTATCAACCGATTGAAGTAGATCTGGCAACGCAAAACTTTGCGATTGAGGGTTTGTCTGTTGGCGTAATCCGCCAGCACCTCTAGGCGCATCCAAACGTAAGCTAAGAAGCTAGGCCTCGTAAAACCGAGGCCCTAATCTTTAATGCCGCCGTGCCACCTTTGAAGCAGACCCGAGGATTATGCTGTTGATCGCAAGCGGCTTAGACCAATTATAAAAAGTACCGTCTGAATTGGGCCTATGCCGAAGACTTAGCCTTCTTGGCCGCCTTAAGCTCTTCTACCCACCGACCGTCCTGATAGTAGGCTTTCCATCCGGTTGCTTTGCCTTCGATTTCCGACTGCACATACTGTTCCTTGGTCTTACGGCTGTAACGAATAATCGCGGGATTACCCTCCGGATCGCGCTCTGGCGCTTCTACCAAGTATTGAAACTTTGGATCGAGTTCATTCGCATGTGGTTTTATCTCGATTACCTTCGGCGCCCGCGTTTCACGATGCTTCGGAAATTGACTCGCCGCCAAGAAAATTCCAGAGGCCCCATCACGCAACAGATAGTGGTCTGGCACTTTCTCACACTCTAACTCCGGCATTGGGACCGGATCCGCCTTTGGTGGCGCTGGCTCTCCGCTGCGCAGCAACTTGCGTGTGTTTTTGCATTCCATACAGCCAAAATACTTACCGAAACGCCCGGACTTAAGCTGCATTTCCGCACCACACTTATCACAATCTAAGACTGGTCCGTCGTAGCCCTTGATCTTAAATTGGCCACGTTCAATCAAATAGCCGTCGCAGTCTGGATTGTTGCCGCAAATGTGCAATTTGCGTTGCTCATCTAAGAGGTGGCTGAGCATTGCTGTTTGACACTTTTCGCATTTCTTCATGCGCCGAAGTAATTTGGATTCTCCCTCCTCGTCCTGATCAACATCCACAGCTTCTTCGCCAGGGATCAGATTCATGGTGGTGGTGCAGCGCTCCTTAGGCTTTAGGCCATAACCGGAGCAACCCAAAAAGACACCCGTAGAACCGTTGCGTACTTGCATGGACCGAGCACAGGTTGGGCATTCAATATCCGTATCGGTTGGTGCATTGGGCCGCATACCCCCTTCGAGCGCCTGGGCCTGATCGAGCTTAGAGCTGAAATCCGTATAAAAGTTATCAAGCACCTGGTTCCACATCGCCTCGCCATGAGCGACTCTGTCGAGTTGTTCTTCCATACCTGCAGTAAAGCCGTAATCCATCAAATTATCGAAATTTTCCGACAATCGGTCCGTCACAAGTTCGCCAATTTTCTCCGCATAAAAGCGCCGATTGTTGAGGCTCACATAACCCCGATCCTGAATTGTGGAAATAATGCTGGCGTAAGTAGAGGGACGGCCAATGCCCAATTTTTCAAGTTCTTTGACCAAACTGGCCTCACCAAATCGCGGTGTAGGTTTCGTAAAATGCTGAACAGGCTCCAACCCGCCAAGGGTCAATGTTTCGCCCGGCTGCAAGTCTGGCAGCGGCACGTCTTCTTCCTTTCGCGACAAGGGTGGCAGCACCCGCGTAAAACCGTCGAATTTCAAAATTCGGCCGCGAATGCGTAGCTCAAAGTCCCCTGCTTGGGCTTTAATCGATGTACTTAGGTATTCAGCATCTGTCATCTGGCACGCCATGAACTGATTACGAATAAGTTCGTACAAACGCACTGCATCAGCGTCCACACCATTCAACTGTTCCGCACCCGTATTGACATCGGAGGGTCTAATCGCCTCGTGAGCCTCTTGAGCATCATCCTTAGCGGTATAAGTCCGTTTTTGTTCCGGCAAATATGCCGCGCCGAATTCGCTCAACACATGGTCACGGCAAGCCTCTACCGCTTCGGCACTGAGATTTGTAGAGTCCGTGCGCATGTAAGTGATATAACCGGCTTCATACAAGCGTTGCGCCATAGTCATGGTTTTTTTCACAGAAAAACTGAGTCGGGTGCTGGCCGCCTGCTGCAGCGTTGATGTAATAAAGGGCGCATTAGGTTTAGTTCGAGTCGGTCTATCCTCGCGCTGGACTATCGAGAAGTCCGCATTACGCAAAGCAGCGATAGCAGCTTCCGTAACCGCTTGGCTTTGTGGCCGAAACACTTCCCCTGCTTGCCTACTGACCTGAAAACGGATCGGTGCCGCATCGCCGTCACGCAACAAATCCGCAAACAAATCCCAATATTCCTCAGGCACAAAGGCACGGATTTCACGCTCACGCTCAACGATAAGTTTTACTGCCACACTCTGCACTCGACCAGCAGACAGACCACGCGCGACCTTTGACCACAATAATGGCGAGAGCTCGAAACCCACCACTCGATCAAGAAAACGTCTGGCCTGCTGGGCATAGACTCGATCCATGTCGAGTTCACCCGGATCAACAAAAGCTTCCTGAATCGCTTTACGCGTAATTTCATTGAACACCACACGACGGTAGCGACTTTCATCACCACCAATCGCTTCACGAAGGTGCCAAGCAATAGCCTCGCCCTCGCGGTCAAGGTCTGTCGCTAAATAAACAGTCGGGGCATTTTTTGCCAGCCGCCTAAGTTCATCGACGACCTTTTCTTTACCCGGTAAAATTTGATATTCGGCCGACCACGCCTGATCCGGATTCACACCCATGCGCCGCACGAGTTGCTCGCGAGACCGTTTCTTCTTGTATGCGGCCCGTTCTTCTGGTGGCAGGGCTTTAGTCTTTTGCGCTTCCTTTGCCCGCGCCTTGGGGTCTACCGCCGGAGCACCAGTGGGCAGATCACGAATATGCCCAACACTGGACTTCACGACGTAATCATCGCCCAAATACTTATTGATGGTTTTAGCCTTTGCCGGCGATTCGACGATGACCAATGATCTAGCCATAGAGCCTCAAGAAAATAACAAGTTGTATTAGTAAAATGCAGCGTAAATGATCGTTTGCACTCGCAACACTCTAAGTACGCTGCCGAGAACGCGCGAGTTATAGGCCTAGGAGATCCTCGCTGTCAAGAAATCCCTCCAATTCGTAAAAGACTTGTCTGAATACTGACGACTCCGAACTTGGACGCAGGGAAATACGATAGCCAATGTTTCACCCTGGATTATCCGAATTTCGCCCGTATGCTTCAACCAACGTCAACGCTATGGTCTGCAAACGATTACGCAACTCCTCCAAAAGGCTTTTGCCATCATTCAGTCTTTCTTTTTCATCAGCTGCTCGCGGAATCGCCGCAGCCTCGCGCCAATAGATACTTACCGATCGTGCGTCTAAGCCTAATGCCAGAACCGCGTCCGGCAAATTCTGCACGCACTCAAATAAAATGTTTAGCAGATTCTGGTTATGGCCTATCTGCTCCAGCGCAGTTTTGTCCGCTATGTGGCGCTCGCCTAACTTGGGAACACCCCATCCGGAAAAGACCTCTTGCACCGACACAGTCGCCGCATCTGGCAAACGCCGTAATAGTAAATCTGGAGGCGCGTTCAATGGCTCGCGGAGCATCCACTGGTAGCACATACATTCGACCACGGGATTGAGCTGTCGACCCGAGGCCATGACACGCTCTTCTGCGGTCGGATCGAGCTTGTCTAAGCTATACAGTTGCATGGAAAAGCCTAATTGCCGCGCATGCTGCCGCAGACCCGCTAGAAATCGATCTTGGGCATTCGGTAACAGATAAAAAATAGGCCCAATTGCCAGAGCCAACGCCGCAATAATGATCAGCCAGACCACACGTACCCCCTACTTGTTCACGTTAGACGGACATTGTATCTTCCGCCCAACAGCGATCGGCACGCAAGGTTTACAGAATGTCTGACTACAGAAAAATTATGCTCGCAGTGGATCTGACAGAGGAATCCCTTAAAGTTGCGCAGCGTGCAAATCAGCTCGTAAAGGCATTCGATGCCGAGCTGCATATCGTTCATGTTATCGAACCACTGAGTCTGGCCTATGGTGGCGACGTGCCCATGGATTTATCTACCGTTCAAGAGCAGATACAGGATCAAGCCGCCTCCCACTTACGAGAATTCGCAAACTCCCTAAATGTTCCGGAGGCGCGCCAGCATTTAATTTTTGGCCGTCCAGAAAGCGAAATCCAACGCACTGCCGAAGAAGCAGGCGCAGACGTTATCATCGTCGGCAGTCACGGACGCCACGGATTGGCTCTATTGTTAGGATCAACAGCAAACGGTGTTCTGCATGGCGCACGCTGTGACGTATTGGCCGTGCGGGTCGGTAATAACGACAGCGAAGCTGATTAGATCGCTCTCTTGACTGGCGTTTTAATGGCAGCGCACGCCAACAAGAATGGCTCACGGCCTCTGGCCTCTCATAATCGGCCGCGTTCGATCCGGGCGTACTGGTGGGCCTGCTGCCTCATTCTGCTTATACCTCACAGCCTGCTGACCAAGGCCTCAGCGTCTGAAAGCCACGCTCTAAGCCTGTTTGAGCAACGTGCGCTGTATCGACAAGCCATGGATGATTTGCGCCGCGGTGCTCTGACCAAATTCAGGGCGAAAGCCAAGCGCTTAGAGGAGTATCCACTAAGACCTTATCTAGATTACCACCGCGTTAACGGTCGGCTAAGTCGGGCGTCAGCTAAAGAGATCACGGGCTTTATGGCCGAACATGGGGATCTTGCCCCCAGCAACATTATGTATCGTCGCTGGCTGAAGAAGCTTGGGCAAAAACGCCACTGGACAACGCTCCTGCAACATTTTTCCGACGGCGACTATAAGCGCAGCAACGACGCCGAGTTACGCTGCTATTATGTGCGCGCGTTGTATGGGCGCGGGCAGCGCGAGAAGGCTCTGGATTGGACCACCGACCTTTGGCTCAGCCCGAAATCCCAACCGAAAGCCTGCGACCCCATTTTTGACGTTTGGCGCACCACGCCTAGATTTACCCAGGAGATCGCTTGGCAGCGGTTCGACGCCGCCATACAGAACAATCAACGGACACTTTCCCGCTACTTGCTGCGATTCTTCACTGGAGCCAATAGGCGCACAGCAGACGCTTACTATCAAGTTCACACACAACCAAAGCGTGTCATTCGGCGCAATAGATTCGCGCAGGACAGCGCTAGAAATAGAACCATTATTCAACATGGGCTCATGCGACTGAGCAAAAAGGACCCTAAAGATGCTGCAAAAGCTTGGAAACGCTACGCTGAAACCCATTCTTTCAGCGCCGTACAACGCTCGATCATCGCCGACCACATTCAAGTCGGATTGGCGCGGAGCGGCATATTCCCTAGTGGCCTTGATCGAAGCCAATTTACATCTTCTTTTGCAACCCAAGGGCTCGCCGAAGCGGCATTATTCGAGCAAAACTGGGATGAACTGACGTACTGGGTGGGCCAGCTCCCCACTGGCGAACAGACCACTCAACGCTGGCAATATTGGTGGGCTCGCGCACTGCAGAAATCAGCGCCCTCGGAACCGTTGGCGACGAGTTCTCCCGACCCACAAAAAATGCTGCAAAAACTCGCTGAACAGCGTCATTACTATGGCTTCATGGCCGCGCTGGCCCTAGACGCGCCTCTACAGACCTTGCAAGCGGGCACCCCAAAACCACCACCGTTCGACCTATCCAGTAGCGCCCATGCGCGGCGCGCTATTGAACTCTTTGCCATAGGCGAAGACCTCAACGGGCGCCGCGAATGGTATCGAGCGCTGGACACAGTCAACAATGATGAGAAACGCCAACTCGGCCATCTGGCGCGCGACATTGGCGATCTGTCTTTAGCAATACGCAGCGCCAATCTAGCTGAAGCCATGGATGACTTGGCGCTGCGGTTCCCCATAGCCCATAGCTCCGACTTCAATTCAGCCGCGCACAAGCAGGACGTCGCCCCAGCGTTGTTAAGAGCCGTAGCACGACAAGAGTCCGCCTATCAACCGACAGCACGATCACACGCAGGCGCGCGCGGACTTATGCAACTGATGCCCGCTACAGCGAAATTAGTGGCGAAGCGGGCTCGCCTACCCAGTAACTTTGCCACCCAACTGAACGACCCCAAGATCAACATCCAACTCGGCAGCTACCATATCGCATGGCTCATCGAGCGATTTGGCGGCCAACTGCCTTTAGCCATCGCCGCGTACAATGCTGGCGAACATCGGGTTGATCGTTGGATCAAAGATGCGGATCTCATGCCCATAGATGTATGGATTGAAACCATACCGTTTCGCGAAACCCGCAACTATGTAAAAAATGTGCTGGCCTTTACTTACGTGTACAACCAACTACTCGGCAGCCCAGCGCCTATTCTAGAATCCAAGACTCTCAGCGCGGGTCAGCGTTCACCGTGATCGACATCTGCGCGAACCTACAAAACTCACAATTCGCCCAGGACCGGTCCGCAGTCCTTGAACGCGCCGCAGAAGCCGGAGTAGAGGGAATTTTGGCTTGTTCCACCGATCTTGATATGGTCTTGGATAATCAGACCCTGTGCAAACAGGCGCAAACAGAAAACAGCTGGCCTACGCTGGCAACGACTGCGGGTGTTCATCCACACGACGCGGAAAAATGGCAAGACGCCGACAGCGAACGTTTACGCATGTTGAGCGCCAACCCCTTTGTATCTGCAATTGGCGAGTGCGGTTTGGATTTCAATCGAAATTTCTCCGAACCCGCCGCCCAACGAAGAGCATTTCAAGCACAAATCGAAGTTGCTTGCGAAACCCATAAACCATTGTTAGTTCACGACAGAGACAGCGACGGAGAGGTCTTACATTGGTTAACCCAGCCAACCCATCGCCCCAGCGCGGTGGTGCATTGCTTTACCGGCAACGCCACAGAGCTAGAAAAGTATCTCGATGCAGGATGCTATATCGGCATCACAGGCTGGTTGTGCGATCGAACTCGCGGCGACGAACTCCGCAAACTGGTGAGCTTGATACCCGATGGTCGCTTGATGATCGAAACAGATGCGCCGTTTTTGCGACCACAGAACGCGCCTGATAACGAGCAAATGTTTGTTGGAACGTTCTCAGCGCAGAAAAAATATCGGCGTCGTAACGAACCTGCGTTACTGGGTTTCGTTTTATCTCAATTAGCCGAATTACGTCAGCAAAATCCAGAAGATCTGGCTCAACTGTGCGCAACTAACGCTAAGCGGTTATTCGGCTTCGAAGCGATCGCTTAAATTGACAGGTCGTGCAAATTGTAATCACGGATCACTCGTTCCCAGTTCTCTGCCGTATGAGCGAACTTG
>MDTC01077797.1_pt1 | contig 14311 bp, 13 predicted proteins | sample 811181 | NCBI WGS metagenome assembly MDTC01 (sample SAMN05326644, study PRJNA326480) | marine metagenome | isolation source: seawater | place: Pacific Ocean: North | collected 2011 | reverse complement strand
TTCTTGCCTCATAGTTGCATGTCGCTACTACACCTCTTCTTTCCGGCGATCCACCGACCGCGATTGGTTTTCCAAGCAAACTAGGGTTGTCGCGCATTTCTATAGAAGCGTAGAAGCAGTCGCAGTCGCAATGAATGATTTTTCGAGATAGGCTCATAAGCAAAGTTTGGATGGTTCTTTAGATAAACACAACCATCCTTGCTGATTAAGACCTTGGAAGCAAAACTGCTTTAGGACTAACCTTTTCGCCGTTCAAATTCGCGCATAAAGTTGACGAGAGCCTCGCATCCCTTGTAGGGCATCGCATTGTAGATTGAAGCCCTTACTCCCCCCACGGCCCTATGACCTTTTAGGGCATAAAGCCCGGCAGAGAGAGCTTCGGATAGGAAATCTCCAAGCAGCGACTCATCAGCAAGATTGAAGGTTACGTTCATAATTGACCGATGATCTGGGTGAGCTGTTCCAGAATAAAAGTTTGATTTGTCAATGAAGTCATATAAATGAGATGCTTTGCGTGAATTTTCAGCTTCTATTTTTTCTACTCCACCTTGCTCTTTTAGCCATTCAAGAACAAGCGACATCATGTATATCGCAAACGTGTTATTTGTATTTGCGAGAGAATGCTGTTCCTCATAGACTTTGTAGTTTAGGAGTGATGGCGTTTCTGGAAGAGCGTGTCCCAGTAGATCTTCTCGGATAATAACCAGAGCAAGTCCCGCTGGCCCAAGATTTTTTTGGAGGCCAGCAAAAATTATTCCAAATTGGTTTACATCTATCGTTCTTGACAGAAATTCAGATGTCATGTCCGCAACCAGCGGAGTGTCACCTGTCTCTGGAAAAGTCTGCCACCGAGTACCATATAAAGTGTTATTGCTGGTTATATGCACATATGAAGATTCTGAGTCAAGCTTGCTTGGCTCCCAGTCTGGTATATAGCTGAAGTTCGAATCCTGGCTGCTTATTGCGTCGATAGACGTTCCATATCTTGACGCTTCCTTGCTCGCCTTCACGGCCCAATTTCCCGTAAGCATGAAAGTTGCTTTTCGTTGGGGTTTGTAATTGATTAAATTCAAGGGGACTGCTGAAAATTGCATTTGTGCCCCACCGTGAACATAAAGAATCTTATAATTAGAGGGAATGTCGGCAAGTTCAGTTAAGAGCGCGTCACACCGGGTAATGATTTCATCAAATTCTGGAGAGCGATGGCTGATCTCTATTAACGAGCAGCCCATGCTTTTGTAATTCAGAAACTCTTGCTGTGCTTTTTCCATTACACTTGCCGGCAGCATTGCTGGCCCAGCACCAAAATTAAATATTCGACTCATCTAAAATTCCCTATCTGATTGTTCTATAGCAAGGTGACTTTAATAACATTATCAATATCTGCAATAGCCGTTTGAGCAGCATCGGAAGGAGTGCTTTCTAAATCGATTAAATTGTAGGCAATCTCGTCCCGGCTTTTGTTTAGCATGTCTATAACGTTGATATTTTGATCGGCAAGGACAGATAAAATCTGGCCCAGCATTTTTGGAACATTCTTATTGCTGATAGCGAGGCGCGTGCCGTGTTTGTCGCTCGCTTGGCGATCAAGGTGAAGGTTCGGAAAATTTACGGAATTCTTAATATTTCCATGATCTAAAAAATCCTGTAATTGGTCTGCGACCATAATGGCGCAATTTTCTTCTGCCTCCGCTGTGCTAGCTCCGATGTGGGGCATCGAAATAACATTATCTCTGCCAATTAGTTCCGGTCGAGGAAAATCGCAGACATATTTGTGTAATTTCCCTGTTTCCAAAGCTTCGAGAAGTGCGCCAGAATCAACAATTTCATCTCTGGCAAAGTTTAGGAGACAAGTTCCCTTTCTCATCGCTCCGAACATTTCAGCGTCGACAAGGTTTTTGGTTGAATCTAAAACAGGCAAATGTAATGAAATGAAATCTGAATTGCCCATAAGAATATTCAAATTCTCAATTCTCGCTACTTGGCTAGGTAAGCGCCAGGCAGCATCGACAGAGAGAGCAGGGTCATAGCCTTGTACTTTCATTCCCAATTTTATTGCCATATCGGCAACCATAGATCCGATGGCGCCGAGCCCCACTACACCTAGAGTTTTTCCAGCAATTTCGTTGCCTTTAAAACGCTTTTTCTCGGTCTCCATTAATTTGGAGAGTTCACCATAGTCGTCTATATTATTACGACTGCTTGCGAAGTTTATGCCAGGGATGATGCCTCGTGAACTTAAAAGCAAACCGCAAAGGACGAGTTCTTTGACCGCGTTAGCATTAGCCCCTGGCGAGTTAAATACTACTATCCCTCGCTTGGTGCATTCCTGCACTGGAACATTATTTACCCCAGCGCCAGCACGTCCAACGGCTTTAAGTTCGGTATTCAATTCCTCTACACTAAGCTTGTGGCTTCTGAGCATTATAGCCTCCGCATTTGTCTTTTCAGAGCCTACATCGTAGCTCTCAACCGGAAACCTTCTGAGACCACGTTCGGAGATTGCGTTAAATGTTTGTATCCTTCGCATAGATTTATCCTGGTTAAATTTTTTGAGCAAAAGCTCTCCCTCGCAGTTAATTATCGCGTCAAATATTTTTGTGCTAGCTAGTAGCTAAGCTTTCTTTTATTTCTCTTGCCGATTTGGTAGGTCGAGATTAAATATTGGACTTTTTTAACGCCGGCAATTATGTCTTGAAATGAGCCGAAGTTCCAGTAAGTTTTTGTCTGAGTTTGCAGGGTTTTACCTGGGGTGCACACAAGGGTTAAGATATTGTTTGATTTTTCCTGGAGCTTTAAATGCAAGATTTTGAATCGGGTGTTCCAACTCGCATTAGTGGGCTTAAAATCCCAGTAAAACGTATTTTAGGGCGCAATCCTGGGCCAATGACGGGCCCTGGTACCAACAGCTATCTCATCGGAAATAACCGACTTAGTTTGTTAGATCCTGGGCCATTAGATGACGTTCAAATTATGAATTTCATGAAGGCTATAGGTGATAGAAAGCTGGATTACCTCTTAATTACGCATACACATGCTGATCATTCGCCAGCTGCGCTAAAAATCCAAGCGGAAACAGGTGCGGAATTAGTCGGAATGCCCGCGCCCGACGTGCCGGGCCATGATCATACTTTTCAGCCAACAAGAACGTGGAAACATGGTGACGAAATTAATTGTGGAGAATATAAAATTCGGTTAATCCACACGCCGGGCCACGTTTCTAATCACATTTGTTTTTTAATTGTTGAAGAAATGTTTCTATTTACTGGTGATCATGTTCTGCAGGGCACTACTTCGGTAATCTTGCCGCCAGATGGAGACATGGGAGCCTATCTAGAATCGCTATCTTTTTTGCAAACTCTACCCTTGCGTTATTTGGCGCCGGGGCACGGTCATATAATGGATAAGCCTCATGAAGAGATCTCTAATCTAATAGAGCATAGACTTAGAAGAGAGAAGAAAGTGCTCTTTTGCCTACAAAAGCTGGGCGAGAGCAGTCTTGACGAACTAGTTTTGACCGTTTACGACGATGTCGCGAGCCACCTTATTCCTTGGGCTAAAAAAACTTTGCTAGCGCATTTAATTAAACTACGCCGTGACGGGGTTATTCGGGAAGAGCATGGTCATTGGAAGATTGGCCCTAGATGAAGGGAGCATCAGCTTGGCACTTGTATATCGTTAGGGCATCAGATAACAGCCTTTATACCGGGATAACTACCGATGTCTCTCGACGGTTTCTTGAGCATACTGCGACTGCTAAATGTCTCTCGAATAAAGGGGCGAAGGCCTTACGTGGAAAGCACCCTTTAAAATTAGAATTTTGTTGCGAGGTTGGGACTAGATCGGAGTCACTCAAACTTGAATATAAAGTAAAGAGCTTTTCTAAAAGAGAAAAGGAAGACCTAGTTTCTGGTGTCCTAACACTTGATGCTTTCTACTGAAAAATAGTCAGTTATTAAAAAAAGACTTTTCTAGACAGCAGTAAAGGGACGCAATCGGCATGTTCCGATTCTAGTTTTGAGGCGAGGGTTCGGTAGTTGCTGGCGTTATCTTGATGCCTAAAAAACCATAAATTAGAGCTATTACAGGATTAACTAAATTGAAAAAGCAATATGGAAGATAGGCGAACGTGGCGACCCCGAGTGTTCCTGCCATATAGGCCCCACAAGTATTCCAGGGTACTAAAGGTGAAGTTATAGTGCCTGCGTCTTCAAGCGAACGCGACAAGTTTGTGGGATGGAGACTGCGGCGCTCAAATTCAAGCTTGTACATGCGCCCAGGAAGAACTACAGAGATATATTGATCGGATGTAATTAAGTTTGCGCCAATGCAGGTAGTTATTGTAGCGGCAATTAGGCTTCCCGAACTATGGACAAAAGACAGAGCGTAATCGACTAAGCATTTCAATAACCCTGTGCTTTCCATCACGGCGCCAAATACCATTGCGCAGAGCACAAGCCAGACCGTTGAAAGCATTGAACTCATTCCGCCTCCAGTCATGAGATCGTCCAATGCCGCATTACCGCTGTCCAGAATAAAGCCATCAAATAATGTAAGCCAGACCCCCTTTAAAAGGCCTTGCAATATATTAGGGGTGTCTCCAGCCAAGGACAGAATGGCTGGCTTTTGAAACACTAGGGCTATAATGACGCCAAAAAATGTCCCGGAGAGTATTGTGGGGATAGGAGGGAATTTTCTATTTGCCATGATTAGTAGCGATATAACAGGAAGTAGCATAACTATATTTATAGAGAAATTTTCTGTGAGGAGTTGCATGGTAATTTCTAAATTAGAAGATGTCTGATTTGTATCGAGGTTGAGTCCAATAAATGTAAATAAAATTAGGGCAATTAGAATGCTCGGTACAGTGGTCCAGATCATATGGCCGATATGAGAGAATAAGTCGGTGCCCGCTACCGCTGGCGCGAGATTAGTAGTTTCTGAAAGTGGAGACATTTTGTCTCCGAAATATGCACCCGAAATAATTGCGCCGGCGGTAATCTCTGCCGAAAGGCCCATCCCGCTGGATGCTCCAATTAAAGCAACCCCTACAGTCCCCGCCACGGTCCAAGAACTGCCGATCGATAGGGCAATTAAAGCGCAAATAACGCAGCTAGCCGCGTAGAATATAGAGGGATCTAAGATAAGTAAGCTGTAATAAATCATCGTGGGCACTGTCCCTGACATTATCCAGCTGCCTATCAAAGAGCCCACACAGAAAAGGATAAGCAGCGGTTTAATTGCAACGGTTATCCCAATAATAATACTTTGCTCAATATCTGCCCAGTTCTGTCCGTTATGCCATCCGATAAGGGCCGTAAATATTGCGCCTAAGCATAAAGCAATCTGATTTGGGCCATAACTAGCGTCCTCGCCAAAGAGATAGACCGACAAAGAGAGAAGAAGTACGAGGGCCGAAACGGGGATGAGTGCTTGTATGATAGAAGGTTTGCGGACAAAACTATTATTAATCGACCCGATTTTTTTGGATAGTGCCATAAAATGTTGCCTGCTAGCTCATAATAATCTTTATAGTAACAGAAGTGTTCTGCCTATTTCGGACCAGTTTCGTTGCGAAATGGGTTATAATGAGAGCCCTATGCTGAACAACCATAGTGCTATCAATAGTTTAGTAGTAACCCTCGCCAATCCTCAGATATTGCTTAGGGGCATGTGATGGACATAGAAGCCTATATAACCAAATTGGGTCTGCAAGCTCGAGCAGCGTCTCGAGAAATCTCTCAGGCTTCAACAGCGCAGAAAAATACTGCTTTGTTGGCTACTGTTGATGCGCTGAATGAAGAACGAAAATTCTTATTGGAATCCAACAAAGCGGATTTGGTTGCGGGAGAACGAAAAGGTTTAGATAGCGCTCTACAGGACCGCCTGGAACTAACTGAAGGCCGAATTGACAGTATGATTGAAGGCCTTCGTCAGGTGGCTTCTCTGGATGATCCGGTGGGAGAAATTAATGATTTAAAATATCGGCCCAGCGGTATTCAGGTTGGTCGTATGCGAGTTCCGCTTGGCGTTATTGGCATTATCTATGAATCAAGACCAAACGTAACTTGCGAGGCTGCCAGTCTCTGCTTGAAATCTGGCAATGCGGCAATTTTGCGAGGTGGTTCGGAAGCTATTTTTTCTAATCAAGCGATTTCCAAGTGCATAAGTTTGGGGCTGGAGGCGGCTGGCCTCAATAAAAATATCGTGCAAGTTATTGACATAACCGATCGAGCGGCAGTTGGTAAGTTAATTACAAAACCGGAATTTGTAGATGTTATCATTCCTCGTGGAGGCAAAGGGCTCATAGAGAGAATTACTAATGAATCTAGGATTCCGGTAATAAAACACCTCGATGGTAACTGCCACTTATATATTGACGACAAAGCCGATATAAAGAAATCCATAAAAGTCGCAATCAATGCTAAGACGCAACGTTACGGTACCTGCTGCACGCTTGAGTCCTTGCTTGTCGCGGATTCAATAGCTGCCGGGGTATTACCCAATCTATGTGAGCTTTTTGCGGCTAAGGGAGTGGAGCTCAGAGGATGCGCTAAAACGCGAGCCCTAGTTGAAAATATCAACGAAGCAAAGGAAGCAGATTGGGGGGCTGAATATCTAGCCCCGATTCTCTCGGTAAAAATTGTAGCCGGTGTAGATGAAGCTATCGGTCATATTAGTAGATATAGCTCTCAACATACGGAGGCTATCATGACCGAGGACCATGATATTGCACAGCGATTTTTGCGTGAAATCGACTCTAGCTCTGTTATGGTAAATGCATCAACTCGGTTCGCCGATGGATTCGAATATGGTTTGGGAGCTGAAATCGGTATTTCTACAGATAAGTTACATGCTCGCGGCCCTGTGGGCCTCGAAGGGCTCACTTCGCAAAAATTCATAGTGCTCGGAAACGGTCATATTCGAACATGATATCGCGGCTTGGAGTACTAGGAGGTATGTTTGACCCAGTTCATAAGGGTCATGTCAGAGCAGCAAAATTTGCACGGCAGTTATTGAGCTTAGATACAGTGAAGATGATTCCTTGCCATATGCCGAATCATCGAAATCTCGCAATTGCAAATACAAAGCACAGGTCAAATATGTTGAGGCTAGCAATTGAGAGCGATCGCGGTCTTGAGGTCGATGATATTGAGTCTGGCACCGATGATGTGTCTTATACTCTGGAAACATTGCGGTCTCTGCGGGCGAGAAAATCCTCGAGCTCAATGATTCTGATATTAGGAATGGATTCGTTTAATTCTCTCCCGGAATGGTTTAAATGGGAGGAGTTGTTCTCACTTTGCAGTTTCTGTGTGTTACCACGAGCGAATTTAAAAATAGATAAGACTACTTACGGGAAACTAGACCTGGAACGGAGGCTAGTCTCGAGTGTGACGGAATTTTATGAAGAGAGGGCAGGGAAAGTTATCGTCGCAGAAAATTTCTATTGCGACAGTTCGTCAACTGAAATTAGGTCTGAACTCGATTCTGACTATTGCGTGAGAAGCAATTTAGATGAGAAAGTTTGGTCATATATTCAAAAACATGATTTATATAAAGAAAATGATTTGGGAAATAGCCATTGAAAGAAAGAGAGTTAAAGGAAATAATTTTAGAAGCTGCCAATGATTTGAAAGGGCAATCGATCAATTGTATTGATGTAAGGCGGCTTACTTCTATAGCTGACTACATGGTTATTGTGACTGGAAGATCCAGCACGCATGTAAAAGCCCTATCGGATAATGTTGTAAAGGAAGTAAAGAACGCAAATTTTGAGGTCGTCGGTGTTGAAGGACGAGCGCAATCGGAATGGGTGCTCGTGGATGCGGGGGACATAGTCGTTCATGTCATGTTAAGTCAAGTTCGCAATCTCTATAATTTAGAAGAGTTGTGGAACTTCGAAGTTTCCCCAAAGCTTGAAAAAAGTCATTAAGATCACTTGAGTTACGTTAGTTACGAATGCACATATCGATTTTAGCTGTAGGTAAGAAAATGCCTGATTGGGTTCAGGCGGCGGTCTCCGAATATGCGAAGCGCCTGCGTCATGAATACGCTTTTGAAGTATTAGAAATACCTAGTTCAGTTGGTGGGAAAAATTTAAATATGGAGCTGAGAAAGTATTCCGAAGCGAAGGCTCTTCTTGCGAGAATAAAAGCCTCTGACCATGTGGTCGCTTTAGATATTGCTGGAAAGCGACGAAGTACAAGACACATAGCTGAAGATTTAGCAAAACTTAAGTTAGCAGGGGGTAAAGTAAAATTTCTTATAGGGGGCGCGGATGGGCTGCATGACTCATGTCTGCAAAGAGCTCATGAATGTTGGTCTCTCTCTGACTTAACGTTAACTCATGCCATGGCCAGAGTGGTATTGTCTGAGCAGCTCTATCGCGCCGACAGTATTCTTAAAGGCCACCCCTATCACAGAGAGTAGAGGAAAGCCTAGGTTAGTGCATCTGCGTGCTGGTTGTTCTTCGAACGCTCTGAGAAATGCCAAAAAAATGAGTTAAGCTAAGATTAGTCTGTCTTGGCAACTAATCAGGTAGTAGTTTGTCTAAGATTATGTGCTGAAGTCACTCCAGCCGCGTATTGGTTAGCCGATGACTGTAGTGATTGGTTATATTGAATAGAGATATTAGGTTTTATGTTTGGAAAATGGCAGCTCAGGGACCACGAGGCGGAACAAAGAATATTCAATCGTAGGCTATTAATTGCTGGGTTGCTTATTTTTTTGCTTTTTTGTGCGCTGATTTTAAAGTTAGTAAATTTGCAAGTAACTCAATTTGATTACTTTTCTGCTCGATCAGATGGTAACCGTCTCCACTCTCAATATGTTCCTCCCGCTAGAGGGCTGATATTTGATAGAAATGGCGAGCTGCTTGCTGATAACCAGCCGATTTTCAATTTAACAGTAGTTCATGAACAGGTAAAAGATCTCGATGAAACGTTACAATTTCTTGGTGGACTTGTTCGACTAAATGATGAGGATGTCGAGCAATTTAGGGCTCGGTTGGAGAGAAGCCGCGTTCCCTTTGCCTCAGTTCCGTTACGCTATGTTTTATCAGAAGATGAAAAATCCCGTATTGCCGTTAATGGTCATCTCCTGGATGGAGTAGCCATTGAGCCTCAGTTTGTCCGACACTATCCTCTAGGTAGCCTTGCTGCGCACTCGCTAGGTTATGTTTCTGAGATAAATCGAAATGAATTGGACGCGCTTTCTGAGAATGATAAAGAAAATTATGGCGGCACAAACCACATAGGCAAGACAGGGATCGAAAGAACCTATGAAGATTTATTGCATGGGGAAGTAGGTTACGAGATTGTTGAAAAAAATAATAGAGGTCAGGTTATGCGTTATCTTGACCGCACTGATCCCGTTGCAGGTAAAAATATTACGTTACACCTGAATGCTGAATTGCAGCGCGCCGCGCAAGAGGCGCTTGGTGAATTTCGAGGTGCTGTCGTCGCTATTGAGCCCGCGAGTGGCGGAATTTTAGCGATGGTTTCTAAGCCAGGATTTGACCCCAATTTGTTTGTGACGGGAATCAGTAGTCAAGATTATGACGTTCTCGTAACAGACACGGTAAATACGCCATTATTTGACCGTAGCACCAATCCGTATCCGCCAGGGTCTACAGTTAAACCGTTTCTAGGTTTGGCGGGATTGCATCATGAGTTTGTCGATTATGATTTTGCGATAGAAGACCCAGGCTTCTTTCGTTTACCGGGAGTCAGTTATCGTTGGGGAGACTATACGCTAAGAACTGCTATTGGTGGTGGTCATGGCCATACAGATTTGCAGAAAGCTATTTATCAGTCTTGCGACACCTTTTTTTATGATTTAGGACATCGGATGGGTATCGACACCATACATAGTTTCATGGGTCAATTTGGATTTGGTGGTAACTTTGCTTTGGATGTAAGTTACGCTCGAACGGGGGTGCTTCCTTCGCGTGAATGGAAGCAAGAGAGTCGCGGAGAGCCGTGGTATCCAGGTGACACTATAAATTCTTCAATTGGGCAAGGTTACATGTGGGCAACGCCGTTACAGCTTGCCACCGCGGTTTCAATTGTTGCTAATAAAGGCAAGGTAGTAAAGCCTCGAATGCTGAAGGAAATCGATGGAGAGCCCTACTTGCCTTTGGAGAAAGCAGCATTACCAGATGTTATGGTTAAGGATCCTGATTACTGGCGTTATATCGAAGAATCTATGACCATGGTAGTGCACAGGCCTTTCTCTGATCAATTCAGAGATTATGGAACAGCGTTTGAGGCCATCGCAATGCAAGATAGAAATATGGCGTATAAAATGGCAGGGAAGTCAGGTTCGGCGCAGGTTGTAGGAATTAGCCAAGAAATTTTGTCTAGCACAGATATAGTTGTATCAGATTTGAATAAGGACCACGGGCTATTTATCTCTTTTGCTCCGGCGCAGAATTCTGAGATACCGCCACAAATTGCTTTGGCGGTTTTCGTAGAGAACGGAGAGCACGGAAGCAGCGTTGCCGGACCAATAGCCAAAGCGGTCACAGACAAATATTTGAATGAAATTTTGAAAATTGACTTCAAAGAGACTGAGACAATATTGAGCGAATCTAACCGTCAGCAAAGCACCTTGGCGACAGGAACAGATGGCTAATTCTGATTTTGTTCGCCAAGTTACAAGTTTTCATAGTGAGTCTATTCGTGGCAAAAGTCTTTGGCGCATCATCCACGCGGATCCCGTTTTGCTGGCAGGGGTTATTGTTCTCTGTTTATTTGGTCTTTTTGTGCTCTTTAGCGCAAGTGGCGGTGATCTAATTGTAATCAGGCGTCAAGCCTTGGTTATGCTGATCGGTCTGGTGGTGATGTTAGTGGTCTCTCAGTTCGATGTGCATGTTATCCGGCGTTGGGCGCCCTCTATGTATGCTCTCGGGCTGGGCCTGCTAGTATTGGTCCTTTTCATCGGGATTGAAGCAAACGGTGCTAAAAGTTGGATTGACTTGCCAGGTCTTCCAAGCTTCCAGCCTTCTGAGGTTTTGAAAATTCTTGTCCCTTTGCTTATGGCGTGGTACCTAGCAAGCAGGCCATTACCGCCTCGATTAAAGCACATTTTTTGGTCAGCTGTGATGATCTTGCTGCCAACGGGATTAATAATTATTCAGAACGATACGGGCACAGCGATCATGGTTGCAATGTCCGGTATTTTTGTAATGTTGTTAGCTGGAGTCCGTTGGCGACTTGTCTTTGCGGTTGCATTTGGCTTGCTATTGGTCTCTCCTGCCTGGTATCTGTTTCTGGCTCAGGAGCATCAAAAGAATCGTATTCTCACGTTTTTTGATCCTTATCGCGATCCGACCGGGGCTGGATATAATATTATTCAGTCACAAATTGCCATTGGTTCTGGTGGTTTATCAGGCAAGGGCTTTGGAAATGGGGCGCAGTCTCATCTTGATTTTATCCCAGAGAGTAATACCGACTTTATTCTTGCCGTTCTTGCGGAAGAGTTTGGTTTGCTTGGCGTTGTGTTTCTTGTTTGTCTATATTTATTCGTCTTGGCTAGAGGCTTTTTTATTGCTTACTCAGCGAGGGATATGTTCAGCCGCCTCTTAGCTGGAAGTATCACTTTGACTTTCTTTTTTTATGTTTTCGTCAACATGGCAATGGTTTCAGGGCTTCTGCCTGTCATTGGCTTACCCCTGCCATTGATCAGTCGTGGTGGGACCTCTATTTTGACGTTATTTATTGGCTTTGGTTTGCTTATGTCGATTCAGACGCATCGGAAAGTTAGAGGCAAGTGATTGATTTATCGCGTGTTAATCTCTAAGCCAGACGTAGGTTTCCTAACAAGCCTTTCAGTTTTTGGATCTACCCGAGTCTTACTTTTGTCTTTTAGATTAAAATTCTTATGATATTGGACGCTAAGTAGTTAACTTGGCTAGAATTTTTGGATAAAACTCAGAGTATGAGACGACAGATATTTCGATATCAGATGTTTATCCTGGCTGTTATGGGTTTTGTCGCTTGTTCGTCAAATCAAAACCCAGTCGAAGCGCCTTCCGTTACCAGCCGTTATAGCATCGAGCAAGACCGGGCTCCAAGTCGACCGATGGACCTTACTTCTGTCGCCGAGGTTGTACCGGAGCCGGTGAGGCGGACCTTGGCGGGCAACCGTTCTCCTTATGAAGTTCTCGGAGAAACTTATTATGTTTTGCCAACGGAAGAGGGATATAGTCAGAGAGGTGTAGCTTCATGGTACGGAGAAAAATTCCATGGTCACAAGACTTCGAACGGTGAAATATTTAGTATGTATGAGGTGTCAGCTGCACACAAATCATTACCAATACCAAGTTTTCTAAAGGTTACTAATTTAGATAACAATCGAAGTATTGTTGTTCGGGTTAACGATAGAGGCCCATTTCATGGGGATAGAATAATTGATCTGAGTTACGCCGCAGCCCTTAAATTAGGCTATGCTCACCTAGGGACGACTCGCGTGCAGTTGGATGCGATAACAGTAAATGAGCCAATCGCTCATCAGGATAACGCTATCAATAAAGAAGTTTTAGGAATATTAAGTTCATCAGAGATTTTTTTACAAGTTGGGGCTTTTTCGGACATCAAGAGTGCTGAATCCGTATCTAATAAGTTGCGAAAAATGACTACTAGGCCGGTATTTATTCGTTCTATTACAAACTCTAACAATGATGTTCTTCATCGGGTGCGAATAGGGCCCGTTCATGACTCTAATGAAATTCAACAAATTACTCAGCGTTTGGTTGCTGCTAAGTTAGGACAACCTTATCCCGTAAGAGATTAGGTTGCTGTAACTATGTTGGGTTATCTGAAACGTAATTTAAATATATATTTCCATATGGATTTTTTATGCAATTAACGAATGCGCTTATTAGATCGATCCCATCGTTTTCTCGATGTTTATTCGTCGCGGTTTTTATTTATTCGTCTCTGTCGCAATCGATTACTGCAGCTCCGGCGATAATTCCACGATCGCCAGATATAGCAGCGACAAGCTATATTTTAATTGATGCTTTGACCGGTCATATAATCGTCGAAGAAAATGCAGATGAGGCGCTTCCTCCAGCAAGCCTTACAAAAATCATGACGGCATATATTGCGGTAGAGGAGGTGCTGAGCGGCAATCTGTCTTTAATTGATCAGGTGCACATTAGCGAAAAAGCATGGCGCATGGAAGGATCCAAAATGTTTGTAGGGGTGAATACCCAAGTCTCTGTCGAAGATCTATTGCGAGGGATAATCATTCAGTCAGGGAACGACGCGAGTGTCGCGATAGCAGAACATATTGCTGGAAGCGAGGAAGCTTTTGCTGACATGATGAATCAATATGGTGAAGTATTAGGAATGTCTAATAGCTTTTTTATGAACTCTAGTGGGTTGGACACTGAAATTTATTTCAATACAATGTCAGCGCGAGACCTCGTTCTCCTTGCTCAAGCTACTATAAATAGGCACGAAGATTTTTACCCGATGTATGCCGAGCGAGAATTTTCTTATAATGGAATTCGCCAGTCAAACCGTAATTCTCTTCTGTTTAGGGATAGAAACTATGATGGCATGAAAACGGGCTGGACCGACGCGGCAGGATATTGCTTGGTTGCCTCGGCGGAAAGAGACGGCATGCGTTTGATTTCTGTTGTAATGGGCACTGCTAGCGAGGAAGCTCGAGCGATAGAGACACAAAAACTAATGACTTATGGATTTCGATACTTCGAGACTCACAAACTCTATGATGCGGATCAGATTCTAACAAACGTTCCGGTTTGGTCTGGCGAAGAGAATTCTATAGACCTGGGGATACGAGATGAAGTCTACGTCACTATTCCTAGAGGTCAAGCTCAACAGATGCAGGCAGCCGTTGATCTTGACGAAATTATTTATGCTCCACTAGACGATGGTCAGATTATGGGAGTGGTGAATGTGGTACTAGATCAAGATCTGATTTTTAGCGGTGATATTGTTGCTATGAAACAAGTAGAGCGGGGCGGTGTCCTAAAACGATTTATAGACTGGTTGACGTTACTTTTTAGTAATTTTTTTGGTTAATTTAAAAATATAATGCTGAGCCATGTCCGCTAAATCTAGCCAAGATCCTCCTAAAATAGAATTCCCCTGCTCGTATCCGATAAAAATTATAGGTCATACAGTTGATGATTTTGAGGATTCGGTTATAGCTGTGGTAGAGCTGTACACTGGGCCCCTTGATTCATCTTTGGTAAAAGTTAAGCCAAGTAAGAATAAGAATTACCTTTCAGTAACAGTTACAATTGAAGCGTCTGGTAAAGATCAGTTGCAAG
>MDTC01226761.1_pt1 | contig 14317 bp, 16 predicted proteins | sample 811181 | NCBI WGS metagenome assembly MDTC01 (sample SAMN05326644, study PRJNA326480) | marine metagenome | isolation source: seawater | place: Pacific Ocean: North | collected 2011 | reverse complement strand
TTGATGGTTCTTACGGGAAAAATACAGCGATTGGAATTGGGATGTGGTTAGGAGTAATCATGGCTTATAACGTTTGGTTTGTTATTTGGCCAAATCAAAAAAAAGCACTTGGTATGGTTGAGTGTGCCCCAGAAGAAAAAGCAAACTCAGCAAAAACTGCTATGTTGTTTTCAAGAACAAATACGCTTCTTTCGTTACCAATGTTGCTAAGTATGGTTGCAGCTCAAAATCTTTATTAATTAAGGAACAATCTTTTCTTCATCTTTTTCCAAAGTTTTAGAACTAACCTTAAAAAATTTTAAAACTGGAGCGGCAACAAAAATTGAAGAATAGGTTCCTATTATAACACCTAAAATCATTGCAAAAGAAAAACCTCTAAGTATTTCACCTCCCAAAATATAGATGGAAACTAATGCCAACAAAGTGGTTACCGAAGTAATAATTGTTCTAGATAAAGTTTCGTTAACAGAAAGGTTAGCTGTTTCGTTAATGTTAATTTTTGTATATTTTGATAAATTTTCTCTTATTCTATCATAAATAACTACTGTATCGTTCATGGAGTATCCCACTATTGTTAATACTGCAGCAATAATAGATAGATTAACTTCTAAAGATAAAATTGAAAAAATACCTACAGTAATAATGACGTCATGGAATAATGCTACTATTGAACCAACGCTAAATTGCCATTCAAATCTAATCCAAATATAAAAAAGCATAGCCGCTAAAGATAAAGATATTGCTATTACACCAGATTGTAATAATTCAGCACTTACTTTTGGGCCCACATTTTCAACTCTTCTAAAATCTATTTCAGAATTCAATTTTTCGGTTAAGTTTTTTTTAATTTTTGGAATTAAATTATTATCATTATTAGTCTTTTGCTCTATCTTAATTAAATAATCACCTTCTTTTCCAAATTCTTTAACATTCACATCACCTAAGTTTAAATTTTTTAATGACTGTCTGATGTCTGCTATTTTTACATTTTGATTATCTGCTCTAAGCTCAATTAAAGTACCACCTTTAAAATCAATTCCATAATTAAGGCCTTTAAATAAGATAAACAAAATACTAATTAAAAAAAGTAATAGTGAAAAAATGTTTGCTTTTTTAAATCGCGATGAAAAGTCTATATTTTTAATCATTATAAATTTACTTGACCTTCTTTTTTATTCAAAATTATCAAAGATGTTAGATGTCTTGCTATAAAATAAGCAGAAAAAAGTGTTGTTGTTATTCCAATCCCTAATGTAATTGCGAATCCTTTTACTGGTCCAGAACCAAAAGCAAAAAGTATGACTGCAGCTATTAACGTTGTAATATTAGCGTCTAAAACAGTAATCTTAGCTTTTGAGTATCCAATATGAAATGCATGAACAATTGATTTTTCTGTTTTTAATTCTTCCTTTATTCTTTCAAAAATTAGTACATTTGCATCGACAGCCATACCAACAGTTAAAATAATTCCAGCTATACCTGGTAAAGTTAGTGTCGCTTCTAAAATAGTTAATACGCCAATAAGCATAGCTAGATTTGCAATTAAAGCTAAATTAGCTATCAGTCCAAAAAATTTATATTTATAAATCATAAAAAGTATTACCAAAATAAAACCAATTATTAAGGAAGTAATTCCAGATTTAATTGAATCTTGTCCTAAGTCTGGTCCAACTGTTCTTTCTTCAACTATTTCTAAAGGAGTTGGCAAAGCACCTGACCTTAAAAGTAAAGCTAAATCAGTTGCTTCTTGAAAAGAAAAATTCCCTGAAATTATTCCGCTTCCGCTAGTAATCGGTTCATTAATTGAAGGAGCGCTTATAATTTGGCCGTCTAAAACAATTGCTAATCTTTTTCCAACATTATCAGTTGTTGTTCTGCCAAATTTCTGAGCCCCAAGTCTGTCTAGAGTAAAGGATACTGCTGGTTGATTAGACTGACTATTCAAATTAGGTTGAGCATCTATTAAATTTTCTCCACTCATTATAATTCTTTTACTTACGTTTAATTGTTCACCTGTTTCTGAGACTAAATTTTCAACACCAAATTCATCGTTTTCAGAGACTAATCTGAAGTTTAGTTTAGCTGTTTTACCTAATAATTCTTTAATTCTCTCAGGGTTTTTTAGTCCAGGTAGCTCAACTAAAATTCTCTTTTCTCCTCTTTGTAGAATTGTTGGTTCTTTAGTACCAATGTCATCAATTCTTCGCCTAACAATTTCTATAGATTGTTTTAATGCAGAATTATTAATTGTTAATAAGCCAAATTTTGAAAATTTTATATTAACTCTATTATCAACTAAAATAAAATCTAATTCAAATGAATTATATTTATTAATATAGGGGTTTAAAAAATTGTCCTTCTTTGAAAAAAATAAAATTTCAAATTTGTTAGTATCATCTATCGAAAAACTTAAATTTTCATCTTCTATTTTAAAGTTTGAATAATCTAAATTGTTATCTTTTAATAATTTTTTTAAAGGAATTACTTTTGATTGAATTTTTTCCTTAACTAAAGGATTTGAATTGATTTCTAAAAGTAGATAAGAACCTCCTTGTAAGTCTAATCCTAAGTTAACTTTTTTATCTATGAGACGATTGTTATCGTTTTGAAAATTTAATATTGAAAAAATAGATATAAATAAAAAAATAAAATATATAATTAGAACGTTTATTTTAGAAAAATTTAACACGAAAAAGAACTATTTTTTAACTTCTTCTTTTTTTAGCAAACTTGTTATCGTTGAACGTATAATTTGTACTTTTACATTGTCTCCTATGTCTACTACAATACGATCATCTTCCATTACTTTATCAATAGTGCCTATAATTCCACCAGATGTAATAATTTCATCACCTCTTTTCAATGATTCTACCATTGATTTATGGTCTTTAACTCTTTTTTGTTGTGGTCTAATTAAGAAAAAGTAGAAAATTACAAAAATTAAAATTAAAGGTATGAATTGTGCTATTCCTTGGCTGTTCATAAAAGGATAATTATAATAAAAGTCCTATTTAAACAAGTGAATAATAATCAAATTTTATCTAGGTTATTCATATATTTTTTTAAAATCGATGGAATGTTAATTGATCCATCTTCATTTTGATTATTTTCAATAAAAGCTATCATTAATCTTCCTACTGCAAGGCCTGAACCATTTAAAGTTGCAACAAATTCATTGCCATTAGTAGATTTATACTTAGCTCCCATTCTTCTCGCTTGAAAAGATCCGCAAGAGGAACAACTTGAAATTTCTCTATAATTGTTTTCAGATGGTATCCACACCTCTATATCAAAAGTTTTTTCAGCACTAAAACCCATATCACCAGAAGATAAAAGCATAACTTGATATGGAATCTCTAATTTTTTTAAGATTTCTTCTGCACAATTTAACATACGATCTAGTTCAGTAATACATTTTTGAGGTTCAACAATACTAACAAGTTCAACTTTATAAAATTGATGTTGTCTCATCATTCCTTTTGTATCTTTTCCATAACTACCTGCTTCTTTTCTAAAACAAGGAGTTGAAGCAACAAATCTTAACGGAAGTTCTTTTAATTCTAAGTTAGATTCTCTTACTATATTAGTGAGAACAACTTCAGCAGTAGGTATCAAAAATTTTCTTTCCTCAGAAATATCATTTTTTATTTCAAATTGATCTTCTTCAAATTTTGGAAGTTGACCTGTTCCAAACATTATTTCTTCATTAACAATTAAAGGAGGAGAAATTTCAGTATATTTAAATTGATTTATATGAGTATCAATCATAAAGTTAATTAAGGCTCTTTCTAACATAGCAAATTTATCTCTAAGCAAAACAAATCTTGACCCCGATAATTTAATTGAAGTTTCAAAGTCAATTCCTTTATTTTTTTGTCCTAAATCAATATGTGATTTTAACTTAAAATTAAAATCTTTTGTTTTTCCAATTTTTTTAATTAATTTATTATCTTTTTCACCCTCACCTATTGGAACGTCTTGATGCGCAATATTAGGTAAGTTAAAAACTATATGATTTATTTCTTTTTGAATCTTTTTTTGTTCTATGGAAATTTTGTTTATTTGATCTGAAATTAGTTTTGATTTTTCAAAATTTGATTTATCTTTAGATTTAGATAAAGATTTTTTTTCTTGTTCTAATAATTCTTTTTTATTGATTAGTTCTCTGTTAGTCTTATCTAATTTATCAAAATCTACTATATTGAAATCTAAATTTCTATTTTTAAACTTATTTTTATATATTTTTAAATTTTTTCTTAAATCCTTAAGATTGTGCATTTTCTTTATCTTTTTTTTCTGTAAATTTAACTGTTATAATAGATAATTCATAAAGTAATAACAAAGGGATAGCTAGGCCAATTTGTGTAATTGGATCAGGAGGTGTTAATATTGCAGCAACAGTAAAAATGATAACAATTACATATCTTCTTGTTTTTCTAAGATAATCTGAATTTACTACACCTATCCTAGCCAGTAGATTAAGTAAGATTGGTAGCTGAAAACTTATTCCGAATGCAAAAATTAATCTCATAATTAAAGATAAATATTCATTAACTTTCGCCTCAAGTTGAATTGGTAAAGTTGTGCTCGATCCTGTTGACTCGAACGATAAAAAAAACTTAATTGCTAGAGGCATCACCAAATAATAAACTAATAATCCTCCTAATAAAAAAAGTATGGGGGTAGAGACTAAATAAGGTAGTATAGCTTTTTTTTCATTTTTATATAGCCCAGGCGCTATGAATTTATAAATTTGTATTAGTAAAATTGGACTTCCAATAAAAATTGCCGCAAAAAAAGCAACCTTTAAATAAGTAATAAATGTTTCGTGTAAAGCAGTAAAAATTAGCCTTCTAGAATTAGAATCATCTTTTACTGCTTTTGCGTAAGGTTCAACTAAAAAATTATAAATTTGATCAGCAAAGGTATATGAAATAACAAACGTAACTAAAATAAATATCATTGATTTGATAAGTCTAGATCTTAGTTCAACGAAATGACTTGTGAAAGAATTAGCCATCAATTTTATCTTTTATTTTCTTTGTTTCTTTTTTGATATCATCCTCAACATCAAGATTATCTGTTACTGAAGAAACTTCTCTTTGAAAACTACTAATAGTATTTTTTAATTTACCAAAGTAAGAACCAATCTTTTTTAAAGCTATAGGAAATTCTTTTGGGCCAAGAACTAATATTGCAATGATAACTACAGCTAAAATCTCTAACCAACCAATTTGAGGCATTATAGTTATTTGTTGTCTGAATTTGAATTATCGGAATTGTCTTGATCTTCATTTTTAGGAGAGGCATCATCTGACATACCTTTCTTAAAACTTTTTATTCCCTTTGCTAGGTCACCCATAATACTAGAAATTTTACCTTTCCCAAAAAGGATTACAACTAAGATAGCTATAATTATAATACCTGTCCATCCAATATTTCCCATAATCTAATTATATACAATAATTTTAATTAAATGAATATCTTTATTTCTCTGTTTCGGGTGCTTTATCAATTGCATCCTCAATATCCTCATAAATATTCTGTTTCTGATTTGCAGATTGTTCCTTAAAAAATTTTCCAGTACCAAAGATAGATTTATCTATATTAGATGTATCAATTAATCCTGCGGAACTAAGCTCTTCTATATTAGGTAAATCAGTTAATTTTTTAATATTGAAATGATTTAAAAAATTTTCAGTAGTTATATACTGAATAGGTTTTCCTGGAACATCTTTCCTTCCAGCGGGTCTAACCCAATCTAACTCGAGCAAAGTATCTAGTGTATTAGTCGCAAATGATACTCCACGAATTTCCTCAATTTCTGGTCTAGTAACCGGTTGATGGTAAACAATAATTGCCAATGTTTCAATTGTGGCTTTTGATAATTTTTTTTGTGTTGATTTTTGCAAAGACATTAGTTTAGATAAATCTTCAGCAGTTCTGAATGACCATTTACTTTTAATGCAAACTAAATTTATCCCTCTATTTTTATAATTATCTTTAATTTTTTCTAGAACTTTAGTTATATTTGAGGCTGATTTTACTCTTTGTTCAATTGTTTCTATGTCCAAAGGTTCAGATGCAGCAAACAGAATTGCCTCTACTTGACGTTCAATCTTAGAAATATTTGATGGAAAAGAAATTATATTATTTTTATTTTTTTTTTTCATTAATTAGAACTTTTTTTTATTAATATTTTGTCAAAAATTTTATCTTGGAGTATCTTAATCGCTCCTTCTTTAGTTAACTCTAGAGATGCAGAAAAAATACCAGCTAGTCCAGTTTTTTTCATTTTTTTATTTGAATAAAAATTTGGAATTAAATCATTTATATTTGTCCAGTTATCAATTTTATTAAGATTATTTTTAATCTGATTTATTGCCTCATCAGTTGTTAAAACAGGTAATTTTGGAATATTAATTATTTGAAAAGTTTTTTGCATTTGAATATTTGAATAAGTTTTAAGTAATTCATAAAGAGAGATATCATAAATGGGTGTATTAACTGACCTTATGCCACCTTTCATTCCTCTAGTGAATATGTCAACTCCTAACCTTTTTCTTTTTAACATTTGATCTGATAAAATTCTTATCAATTCAAGTTTTTTTAACTGTAATTTTAATTTTTCAGCAACCTCTGATGCTTTAAAGTCATCATCTTCATCTTCTGGTAATAATAATTTAGATTTTAAATATGCAAGCCATGTAGCCATTAATAAAAATTCTGAAGCAGTTTCTAAATCTAAATTTTCATTATTCTTAATGTAGTGCAAGAACTGATCTGCTAACAAAGTTATAGATATGTCTGCAAGATCAACTTTTTGATTTTTAGCCAAATCCAATAAAACTTCTAAAGGACCTGTATAGTTAGGAATATTGATCGAAATTTGATTCTGAGAGTTTGATTCCATAAAAAGATTTTATCTTAAAAATTTATAAAATTCTGATGTTTTTTTAGCTGTAAATTTGTCTATAAACGGAACTTCTTTTAATAATTTGAGAGTTTCTTTATGATTTCCAGCACAATAAAGTGCTAAATTACACCCTGCTGATAGTGCTTTTTTCATATTAGTTCTTAGATCATATTTTAGAGCCTTCATGGAAATATCATCAGAAATTAAGATGCCTTTAAATCCAATCTTTTTTCTAATTATTTCAGAAATTATTTTTTTTGAGAAAGTCGCTACATTATACTTGTCAATTTTTTCATATAAAACGTGAGCTGTCATTGCAAATTTAGATTTATTAGATTTAAAAGGCAAAAAATCTATTTTATCTAAATCTTTATATTTTAATTTGACTTTAGGCATCTTCAAATGACTGTCTGAAGCTGCGCATCCATGTCCAGGAATATGCTTAATAACTGTGCCTAATTTATTTATTTCATATTGATTGACGCATATATACCCTAGTTTTTTAACTATCAAAGGATTAAAGGAAAAACTTCTACTGCCAATAATTTTTGAAGTTTTTTTTCTAAGTACATCTAGAACTGGGACTGTATTTATATTTATTCCAATATCTTTTAATACATTGCACAAATAATCAATATAATGTTTATAAATTATAATACTTCTTTTGGGATAAGATTTGTAGTAACTGCCAAATGATTTTTGAGAGATATTATGATTAATTATCTTTTTTAATCTCGTAACCGTTTTTCCTTCTTCATCAATCATTATAGGAAAATTAGGGTCTTTTGATATACTTCTTATTTTCTTTATAAGACTTTTAATTTGTTTTAAGGAATCAATATTTCGTTTAAAGAGTATTAGTCCCCAGGGTTTGTATTTAGATATAAGTTTTATTTCATTTTTAGACAACTTGGTTGATTTAATACTAATTATTATTGCTTTTTTTTTCATTTAAATCTTAATAAATTCCAAAAACTTCTAGGCTCATCATTTTTAATTTCTTTTGGAAATGATGAATTAAATTCAATTACGTTAATTGTATCATTTTTTAATATAGGTAAATTAGACGTCTTGTTTTTAAGAATTGTATCAATATTTAATCTATTTTGATTCATATTTTTAATATTTTTATTAGAAGAATAATGATTAAAAACATAGAAAAAAAATAAAATAAATATAAACAAGAGAAAAAAATTAATTAATTTAATCATTACATTTTATTTGGGAGAGAAACTCCTAAGATATTCATACCTTTTTTTATTACTATAGAAATTAAAACAATGGTTATTAATGTTTCTTTACATCTAATTTTATTATTTTTAATAAATTTTAAATTCTCATCTTCGTTACCTTTACTCCAATATGCGTGAAATAAAGTGGCCAGTTCATATAAATAGTACGGAATTCTATGTGGTTCATATTTTTGGGATGCAGTATCTAAAATTTTTGGCCATTCAAAAATTTTCCTTATAATTCTTGTTTCAATTTCATTAAACTTTAAATTATTAGAATCTAAAGTTATCTTGTCTTCTATATTTCTTTCTATAGTTCTAAAAATAGAGTTAATTCTTGCAAAAGAATATTGAACATAAAAAACTGGATTATCTTTACTTTTTTCTAAAACTTTGTTGAAATCAAAATCCAGTTCCACATCATTGCTTCTATTTAACATCATAAACCTTATTGAGTCTTTATCTACTTCATTAAGTAAATCTCGAGCTGAAATAAAATCTCCTGCTCTTTTTGACATTTTAAATGGTTTACCGTCCTTATATAATTTGACTAGCTGACATACTTTACAATTTAGTTTTACTTTATTATTTGAAAGAGCGTTTACAGCTGCAGTTATTCTTTTGATATAACCAGTATGATCTGCTCCAAGTACATTAATTAAAAAATCATATTTTCTATTTACCTTATGCATATGGTAGGCAACATCATTTGCAAAGTACGTCCAGGTACCATCATTTTTCTGCAAAGCTCTATCAGTATCGTCACCATATAAAGAAGATTTAAATATCAATCTTTTTATTTTTTTCCATTTTTTATCTTTTTCGCCTTTAGGAGCTTCTAAAAAACCCTCTTGAACATAATTATTTTTTTTTAGTTTATTTACAGCTTTATCAACTAACTTTTTTTCAACTAAATCTGTTTCTGAAAAAAAAAAATCATGTTCAATGCCTAATTTTTTTAAATCAGTTTTAATTAAATTCATAGAATGTTTTAAAGACTCAGTTTTAAGTAATTTAAATGAATCATCGAAATTATTAAAATCTTGATTTTTATTATCTTTAATTATCTCTTTACCTATTTCTTTGATATAATCGCCTGGATAAAGATCTTTTTCGTTAGTAAAACTTTCATTATACTTAATTTCCCTTATTCTTAAAAATACAGATTTAGTAAAATTAATAATTTGGTTTCCATAATCATTAATATAATATTCTTTCGTAACTTTATTTCCATTAAATTTTAGTAAGTTGGATAAAACGTCTCCATAAATTGCGCCTCTACAATGACCTACGTGCATCGGACCTGTTGGATTAGCTGAAACAAATTCTATATTATAATTTCTACTAGAACTTTTCTTTCCGTAAGTTTTTTTATTTTTTAAAATATTGTTTATAATAATTCTTATAAATTCATTTGAAAATTTAAGATTTAAAAAACCAGGCCCAGCTATTTCAACACTTTTAAAATCATCGAGATCTTTTAATATTATAACTTTAATTTTATTTGCTAATTCAGTAGGATTTGTTTTATTAATCTTTGCTAGTACAAGACTAATATTGCATGATAAGTCACAATTAAATTCAGATGGTGGAGACTCAACTGTAATACCTTTAAAGTTATTGAAATTACTCAATTCAAGATTTTTTTGATTTTTGAGTACTAAAGAACTGATTTTATTTAGATATTCTTCAAATATATTCATTTCGATTTATTGTATAAATTTATTGCAAATCTATCTGTCATACCAGCTATAAAATCACATATAGATCTATCTATATTGGATTTTTTATTAATCTTTAAATCTAGGTACTTATTAGGGTTTTTTTTAATCTTTAAAAACAGATGTTTGATTATCTTTTTACCAAAATTAGTTTTTTTAATAACCTTATTGTTAAAATACATTTTTTTTCTTAAAAATTTTTTAATATTAATATCGAATAAGTTCATTTTTTTTGAAAAACAAACAATAGGGTATTTAGATTTATATACATCGTTAATATTTCTTATATTATTTATCTTAATATTTTTTTTGGTATTATTTATAATATCTTTAACCATTTCATTAATAATTTCCCTAATAATTTGTCTCAATACTATTTCTTGAGGGTGTTTTATAAAATTTTTTTTGTGATTTTTTATTATCAAATTAAGAATAGGTAAATTTTTGAGGTCTTCCAATTTAAAAAGTTTTGCTCTTAAACCATCTTCTAAATCATGACTGTTATAAGCAATATCATCTGAAATTGATGCTACCTGAGCTTCTAATGATGGGCTATTTTTAAATTTTATTTTTTTCTTAAAAAAATTTTTTCCTAAAATGTTGTTAAGCTTAGATAAATTAAAAATAGGACCATTATGTTTAATTAAACCATCTAAAGTTTCAAGAGACAAATTAAGACCTTTAAAATTATAATATCTGTTCTCTAAAAGTGTTACTATTCTAATTGTTTGAATATTGTGATCAAATCCACCAAAGTTTATCATACAATCGTTTAGAGCTTCTTCTCCTGCATGACCAAAGGGTGTGTGTCCTAAATCATGAGCTAAGCTCAAAGTCTCACATAAATCCTCATTTAGTTTGAAATATTTAGCAAGAGTTCTAGCAATTTGAGCTACTTCTAAAGAATGTGTAATTCTTGTTCTATAATGATCACCTGTTGTATTAATAAAAACTTGAGTTTTATGTTTCAGTCTTCTGAAAGCTGTTGAATGAACTATTCTGTCCCTATCTCTCTGATACGGAGATCTTAAAATGCTTTTTTTTTCTTTATTAAATCTTCCTCTAGAATTAATAGAAATTGATAATTTAGAGAAGCTATTTTTTTGCATAATTGTATAATAAAATATATACTAAATAATTAGTGTTATGACAAAAAAAATAGAATTTACAAATAGTGCCAAAGCTCAAATCGAAAAGATTATAAAGGAAGATCGACTGAAAAAGTTTTTTAGAATTTCAGTAAAGGGAGGTGGTTGCTCAGGATTTAAGTACGACTTTAGTTTTGATAATAAAACAAATAAAGAAGATATAGTCTTTGGCAAAGCAGTTATAGACGAAGCCTCTCTTGATATTATTACTGGCTCTATTATTGACTTCAAAAAAGAAATGATAGGTGAATCATTTGTGATAAAAAATCCCAAAGCATCATCTTCGTGTGGATGCGGTCTATCATTTTCTGTATAATGAAATTAATATCATGGAATGTTAATTCGGTTCGTGCTCGAGCTGAAAATATACTTGATTATATTAAGGACACAAATCCTGATATTTTATTTTTACAAGAAATAAAAACGCAGAATGAAAATTTCCCTTTTGAAACTTTTAAAAATATTGGATATGATTCATATGTATACGGTCAAAAAAGTTATAATGGTGTAGCTTTTATTTCTAAATCAAAGATAGATAATATTAATTTCAAGTTTATTAATGATAAATTAAATCAATCTAGAATAATTACTGGTGATATTTACATTAAAAAAAAGAAAATAAAACTTATCAATATTTACGTTCCTAATGGCAATCCAATAGACACAGAAAAGTATGTATATAAAAAAAATTGGTTAACCCTATTTAATAAAGCAGTTAAAAAGGAATTATCTAATAATTCAAATATAATTATTTCTGGGGATTTTAACGTTATACCCGAAGAGATTGATGTCTACGATTCAAAAAGATACGAAAATGATGCATTATTTAAACTAGAAATAAGAAAAAAATATAGAGAGTTAATAAATCTCGGGTTTAACGATGTTTATAGATATTTTAACAATTCAAAACAGGAGTATACTTTTTGGGACTATTTTTCTGGTTCTTGGCAAAAAAATTACGGGATGAGGATAGATCATTTCTTAGTCTCAAATAACTTAATTAATAATACAAAATCTATAAATATTAACAAAAAACCTAGATCTAAAATTAAGCCATCAGATCACACCCCAATTGAGCTAGAAATTATTTAACTCTTCCATATATATCTTCAAATCTTACAATATCAGTTTCTTTTAGTATTGATCCGATTTGGGCTTCAATAATTTTTAAGGGTTTTTTATAATTATTTTGTACTCTATGAATAGAGCCAAGTGGTATAAATATTGTTTCATTTTCTCTCTTTAAAAAAATCTTTTTATCTAATGTAACTTTAGCAATTCCTTGAGTTATTAGCCAGTGTTCAGATCTGTGGTGATGTTTTTGTAAACTAAGAAGTCCTTTAGACTTAACGTATAACTCTTTCATTAAAAAACCCTTTCCTTCAAAAAGATTTGTATATTTCCCCCAAGGACGATAATAAATATTACTTTTTTTAATATATTTATTTTTATTTCTGTCATACATTTTACATACTTCTTTCCAGCTTCCTAAATCTGACCATATAATGTCTAGCTTGATAGCATTAATCTTATTTGTTTTTTCTAAAATAGCATAATCAAATGATTTATTGGCTGCTTTAGAATAATAAGTTTTATTTAGTGTATAAATATTTTTTTTTCTTTTAGATTTGATTACAGATTTTAAACAATTTTTGTAAATTTTTGGTTGAAATTTTTTATAGTTATTAATTATTGATCTTTTTTTAATCAAAAACATTCCTGAATTCCAATAACCTTTTTTTTTGATAATAAACTTTGCCTTTTTAATTTTAGGTTTTTCAATGAATTTAGTAACTTTATTTATATTTTTTTTTGTTTTTTTTGTAATAAAATAACCATACTCACTAGAAGGACTGGTTGGTTTAATACCAAAAATGAAAATATTTTCGTTATTTAAGTTATTCTTGTTTTTGTTTATAGATCTTATAAGTAATTCACTTTTCTCAATTAAATGATCTGCGGCTAAAAACATTAAAGGTTGATTGCTTGGTACTTCCTCAATTAAGGCCGAAGATAGAATTGCTGGAGCAGTATTTCTTTTTGAAGGTTCTAAAATTATTATATATTTTCTAACATTACATTCTTTTAAATCTTTTTTAATATTTTTGACGTACTTAATGTTAGTGCTAATAATTGGATAGTCAAAAATAGGATTTTTAGTTCTTTCCAATGATTTTTTAAATAAATTCCACCCACCAAAGTTAACAAATTGCTTTGGTAAATTTTTTTTAGACTGAGGCCATAATCTAGTCCCTGCTCCTCCACATAAAATTACTGGCCTAATTTTCATTTAGATATCTGAATAAGTTTTTACTTCTTTTTTCTTTCCAGGATGTGTTGGAGCTCCTAAATAAGCTGGTCCCACAGTTTGGGCATATTTCCATAATGTTCCAGAACCAAACTGGGATTTTCTAGGTTTCCATTTTTTCTTTCTTGCGGATAATTCTTTCTTAGAAAGACGAACATTAATAGTTCCTTTTTTTGCATCTATATCAATTAAGTCTCCGTTTTTTAGTAAGGCAAGTGGTCCACCAACAGCTGCTTCAGGTCCAACATGACCAACACAAAAGCCTCTTGTAGCACCAGAAAATCTACCATCAGTTATTAAAGCCACTTTCTCACCTTTGCCCTGACCATATATTGCTCCAGTTGTAGATAGCATTTCCCTCATACCTGGCCCACCCTTAGGACCTTCATACCTTATAATTATTACATCACCATCTTTATAATCTTTATTTTGAACGGCTGACATTGCATCTTCTTCATTGTCAAAACATCTTGCCTTACCAGAAAATTGCAATTTTTTTAAACCAGCAATTTTAACAATACCCCCTTCTGGAGCTAAATTACCTTTTAAACCAACGACACCACCGTCAGGTGACAAAGGGTTATTAAATTTTCTTAGTACTTTTTGATTCTCATTAAACTTAATATCTTTTAGATTTTCCTTCATGGTCTTACCTGTTACGGTCATACAGTTGCCATGGATATATCCACCATCCAAGAGAGTTTTTAATAACATTGGAACTCCACCAGCTTCCCACATATCCTTCGCTACATATTTTCCACCTGGTTTTAGATCAGCCAAATATGGTGTTTTCTTAAAAATTTTAGCAACATCCATTAGATCAAATTTAATTCCAATCTCATTAGCTAAAGCAGGTAAATGTAAAGCTGCATTTGTTGAGCCTCCAGTTGCAGCTACAATAGTTGCAGCATTTTCTAAAGATTTTTTTGTCACGATGTCTCTTGGTTTTATATTTTTTTCCAATAAGTGCATTACTGTTTTTCCACTTTCAA
>MDTC01181147.1_pt1 | contig 14317 bp, 18 predicted proteins | sample 811181 | NCBI WGS metagenome assembly MDTC01 (sample SAMN05326644, study PRJNA326480) | marine metagenome | isolation source: seawater | place: Pacific Ocean: North | collected 2011 | reverse complement strand
GTCTTCGCCTTCAAGTCTTTCGATTTCTTCTGGAGGAAGACCGATGCAGTTTCGGATTCCTAATCCCTCATCAATGTCGAGATATAAAAATAAATCACCATATTTACACATTGTTCTCGCCCAACCGAAAAGATTGTGTTCTACGTTCATTATATTATAATATAATGAGTGAAGTACATACTTAATCTCATCGTTTGGACATTTGATATGCATCATTGGAGTGAGGCTTGAGTGCGTGGTCATTTCATCTGCATAAATATCTAGTGATGAGGCTATCTCTGGTGTGTATTCCATTTGGTCGAAGTCAACATACCTCTCAGATCGATTACGATTTGAGATCGCATTAAGAGCGGTGATATTCATTGGGTTGTATTCAGACTTTTTAAACTGTTGTCCTGATGCAGATTTGAAACGCTTCGCATACATATCAAGATGCCGTCGCCTTAACTGGCGACCAGATTGTGTTCTTCGTTGGGTCAAAGGACCAGACAGCAATCTTGTTAATGATTTAAACAATGCTGATTCGTTATTATTCGGGTTTCTATCGTTACGTGCCATGTTCTATCCTTTGTAAATCCATAAAAATTCTTTCATATTTTTTAATTCTTCTTCATGTTTTTGGTTGAAATTCTGAGCAAAGCCTTCCTGCCCCTTTATCTGCGTGTTCATGGTTGTTGTTGTTTTACATAAACCGTTTAGCATTGCCTTTTTGTATTCGATATCTCTTTGGTTCTCCTGCAACGCTGTGTCCCGTACCCAGCAGGCAATCGCCAAAGACATCACTAGATCGTCGTTATATGATCGCATTGCTTGAGGTTTTCCATTGTGCCAGATAAAAGTTTTTAACTCGTGAAACAATCTGTTAGAATTTACCCTAATTAGTTTGTTCCTAATGTACTCTTCTAGTTTAGCGACAATTAAAGGCCTTGTTTTGGTACTTGTGGTAAATCCCATAACGGCTCGGTCGTTTCCTTCCGCTATTGTCGAGTCAATGTATTCGTGTGTTGATTTGATAGAATAATATATATTTGGATAAGCAAGATCATTTAATTTTTCTAAAACAGAGATTCCAATTCCGTTGTTTTCAACAACCAGAAGACAGTCACCATATTCACGGCCAGCTTCATTTAAAATGTTTGCATATAAATCAAGATTTGGTTTACCTTGGTATTCTGCTATAACTTCAAGGGTATCGAGTCGTAGAATATGAAATACAGAGTAGTCTGCGCCGTCGCCTCGGGCAACATCAGCAACTAAAACATATGGTACACTTTGTTCGTATTTTTCCCATATCCAAAAGTTTCTGTCGTATCCTGTCCGATATGTAGGATCTTTAATACTTTCAAATAGCCATTGCATATCATCTGGGTGGATAACTGTATCTCCAGACGTATTGAAGTTGCACTCGAGTTCTTGAGCGATCTGTCTGCGAGACATATTCTTTGTCTCTTTAGTGAACCATTGCTGGTCACGTTCAGGGTGAACTTGCCAAGGCAAAACTATTGGATGAAAATCGTTCTCTTCTGCAGCTGCGTCAACGTATGTCTTGTGGAACCAATTTCCAACCCCATTAGGGGTTGATAAGGCTATACAGCGGCCTCCAGTTGATAGAGTAGGGTAAAGGCCCGTCCACAACTCGTCAAGGCCATCAACGTGTGCTGCTTCGTCTATAACGAGCAACGATAATGCTTCCGAACGACCCGCATCTCCAGAAGTGGTCCCAGCTTTTATCTGGGATCCGTTTGATAATTCGAATGAAGTCTTGTTGTCCGTGATGATTCTTGCTATTTTAATCCAATCCGGAAGGTGCTTCATAATTGCTTTTACCTTCTTCACTAGGTTCGCTGCCGTCTGAAACTTGGTTGCGATAACAAGGATGTTTTTGTCCCGGTGAAAAAGCATAAACCAGACAATGTATCCCGCTGAGATTGTGGAGATACCAAGTTGTCTGGCTTTTAATATAATATTAAATCGATAATCGTTAAAGTCCTTGAGTAGGTCTTTTTGATAATCGAAGGTTTTAAAAGGAATGAGTCCCCTAAGTGGATGTGAGATACGACAATAGTTGTCAATGAAGAATTGTGGGTCCTTCCCGCACTTCACAATCTCTTTTACAATTTCTTGCTTTGAGAGTTTAAAGGCCATTAGCCCTCAGACTTTTTATATTGCGCCATTAATTGACGGACCTTGTTTAATGCTTCCTTAGCCTGAGGATCACTTGAACTCTCTGCTTGAGAAACCCAATTAACCAATGAATCTTCAGGCCCAGATAAATATTGTAGTCCTCCGAAAGATTTTAGCCATGGGTTGTGACGCCCTGCTGTGTCTAGTTGGCTTTTAACGTAGGAAAGTGACCCTTCGTGCAGAACGGCTTCGAGTTCTTCTTTAATGATATTTTTTAATTGTTCTTTGGTGAGTTTCATTTTTGGTTGTCTCCCTTTTTGCGTTTATCGTTAGATGGTCGCTTGTCTGTGCTTTGAGCTAGAAACTTTCGGGTGACCTCACGAGTGGTGTCCTTGGAAGGGTCTAAAACAGGATCCATATTCTTAATACCAGAGATCTTGTAGTGTTGATAAGCCTGAACAAAAGTTCTAACTCGGGAAGTTGTCTGAACGATCATTTTTGGCTCACCTTTTTTTGTAAGGGTCACGCTGTTACCAGTGATAGCTTTGTATTCTTTTTGAAGAAACTTTTTAATATCATTAAGCATTCTCTCTACATCTTGCTCAAACTTTGGGTCTTTAACATCTTGCATCCGGACATCAGATTGGTAATTAATAATGATTGAATCTGCTATAAACTTCACAGAAAATCCGTCCATTACTCGACTATCCAATATTGGGTGCCCTTCTTCTCTTCGGAGGCCAACTTTTCTTGCTTGACCGTCAAGCGAATATCTTTCATCGTGTCCGCCATCATAAGCATTAGAGGCAGCTTGGGCTAGTCCTCTTATAATTTCTAAAGTGTTTGAACTCATTTATTTGGTCTCCATCCGTTTTTCCATCTATCTTCTCTCCCCTCAATATATTGCACATAACACTTAAAACAACATCCAAACTTTGTCATATAAACATCGTCCTTAGATTTAAACGAATATGTGTTACAAGTCGAACAAGAGCGATTAGACTCTTCCTTAAGTAGTTTCTTAGGTATAAAAACACCATTGACCTCTTCTTTATCAAGGTCTTCCTTATCTACATTATTATAATACGTTTCTTTCAATTCGTCAAGGTATTTTTTTTCTTTTTCATCATCCCACTTGGATTTGGGGTTCACGACTGTTTCTTCGCCGTATTTCTTTGCAATCGCTTGCTCTACTTTAACTGCGTAGTTTGGGTCTTTCTTATTCATTAATGCCTCTAGTTTTTTATTTCTAAGGTGCTTTATCTAAATCATCAAGTGTGTATGGTTGGTCCGGATCGTTGCGTAGCTTCTGATCAAGCTTGGCAATTGAACCAAATGCTCTATAGTCTTGAGATGATATGTCCCCATCAGATTTTCTATAATATACAATGGTCCTAGGATTTATTCCTTTGGGAATCTCACCAGTCGATTTGTTTCCCATATATACAGCGTCTCTTTCCACTTGATAAGTTTTTTGTGTTTTGAGATTAAAGTTCCTGACGAGCACTTTGAAGGCATCTCCGGGTTTGATTTTACCAGCTTCGATTGCTTCCTTAGCATCACTTGAGGTGTATGCCTTGGATTCTTGCAATACTATTTCCAGTTCTTCTTTTATAATTTGCTTTAGTTGTTCTTTGGTTATTTTCATTTGTTTTTCATCCTATTGCTTATTGCTTCTATGCCCATCATCATAGCGGCAGTCAGTGATGATATACCTGTTAGGTAACCAATCGACTTAAGTACCATGGCTTGGTGATCAGGGGGGAGACTCATAAACCAGTTATAAGATTCCTGAAACCCCTCAGTCAAATTAGTCTCTTGAGTTGCGTCAAGTTCTTCTTTGATAATTTGCTTTAATTGTTCTTTAGTTATTTTCATTTTTTTGCTGCCTTCATTCTTTTCGCGTTCCGATCTCTTTGGCGCTTGCCGAGACGAATATTCGCAGCCTTATCATCAATCTGGTCATCTGATAATTTGGCAATCTCTTCGTCGCTCATACCAGAATCCTTCAAGGTCTTTTTAAGCGCTGCCATAGGACGATTTGTATCGCTCTTGGTTTTTTTCTCTGGTGTCATTGGCTTGGCCTCTGTCACTGTTTCTTCCGACAAGATGCTTTCTAGTTCTTCTTTAATCATTCGCTTTAATTGTTCTTTAGTTATTTGCATTTTAAATTTCTCCGTAATAACGTTTACCGTTAATTTCAACTGCTGATTCATAACCATAATCACCGGGCTTTACTTCCCAGAAATCTGCATCTTCAATTGTGCCATCTTTGGGAACGAGGTTGTTTTTCACCATATCAGCAAAAATCTTTTCTTTCGCTTCTTGAGGAACTTCTGATTTGTTGATCATTTTCGCTATCATTTTTTTAAGCATTTCTTCAGTTAGTCGCATCAATTTTCCTCACGGCATAATATGTTCCCAGTGATGTTCCCGAGGCTAATAAAAAGCCACCGAAAAATGCCCACATAGTTTTATTTGGTTTTATTTCTTTTCGGAGCGATGAAATCTCTTGATCTCGAAGTTCCAATAAGGTTGTGTTCTTTTCTGTTTCTGTTTCCAACTCTGCATTTAAATAGTCTATTTCTAATTGTAAGTCTGCTTTTGTTAATGAAATCGCAAGTTCTTTTTGGATCTCGCACTGTTCCATCGACATCTCTCGACCAGCAATGATGTTGGCTACAGCCTCATCGTTCATTAGACGGCCGTCAAAGGGTGCTGACTCGCCTGCATCAAGATGAACCATCAAAGGCTCTGCTAACGCTGTAGAAAGCAAAAAGAGTAGCATTACGGCTTATCCTTTGGGTCCATAACGAGGATCCCAAATTCTTCGTTGAGAATACGGTCAATCTCTTCCGGGTTCTCTTTGTTGTCTTCTACGAGCCTTCGGATTCTCTCCGCCTTGATTAATTCAGCGTGGTCGCTTGACTCCATAGCAGTTTTATGTGCAATCTCTAAGGCTCGTTGGTACTTTAAGTTTGCTACGCTCATCATTTCCGCTTTCTTATTGGAAGCACCATTGATTGCATCTGTCTCTTTCTTATACAGTTCTCTGGACATTTGCAGTTGTGTTTGCAAGGATTTGACTTTTTTACCTCCGAGAAGATAGGCCAAAACAATAGCGCCTCCAATAACCAGAAATCTCCAGTTATGGAAGCACCATAATTTTATTTTAGCCCAACTAATTTTCACTAACACTTACCGGAACAATCAGCGCAAGAGCAACAACCGCAACAGCAACAACAGTGACTGTTGTTAAATAAGTTTGTAAGCCTGTGTATGAAGTTTTTCATTGTTTTTTTTATCCTCCGTGTTTCCACGATTTTGCAAAATCAATTGCGGATTGACCGCCAATGTAGCACATCGCAATCATTCCCCAAGTATCAGCATCAAGTCCTGCCCACAGCATCAACGCTGTGGAGGTTAAGAAAACAAGTAGTTTGCGGCTTGCAAGTTTTTCTTGAGCAGCATCAAGGATACCCTTGTCTTTGCTATTTAGATACAATTCATCTTGGATTATGACTTTTCCTCTCTCGGCTACGTTCTCAGCAACGTCGGCTACTTTATCTTTCATCTCTTCTTTGTTCATCAGAATTCTCCGGAGCTTTCTCTTTTTCATTAGATTTTTACCTTTGCATACCCATCAGTTTTTTGAATATCAATTGTTTTATCAACAATATCTTTGAGGGATTCTAAGTGGGATATAAGGAGAACCGTCTTGAATTGTCTTTTGATCATCTGGAGTAAGCGTATAAAGCCTTCCATATGCTCTTCGTCCAATGCTGTTGCTGGTTCATCAAGTATAAATAGTTCGCTTTTTGGTAAATTGGTCACAGAAATTAATGCAAGACGTATAGCCATCGATGCAATTGTCTTCTCTGCTCCTGATCCCATTGATAATGGTCGAGGCTCATATTTAGGGTGCTTAATATAAATCTCTAGCTTGTTATCATCATTATCAAAGAACACTTCGAAGTTAACAATAGTACTGAGTACTGATGATATTTCCTTGTTAATAATCGGCAGCATGGATTTGATTACCTGATATGATACACCGTTCGCATGCATTGATTGAATATAAAGATCATAAGCGATGAATTCTTTTTCAGCATCATCTATCTTTTTGATATGTTCTTTAGCTTCCTCTATCAAACGTCGGGTGGACCCTTCTTCGGACATAAGTTTCATAATTTTTTTATTGCACTTCTCAAGATCTTGCTTTTTATTGTCGATAGTTAACTTGATTGCCTTAAGGTCTCTTTTGAGGGATTCCAAGTTGTCATACGCTTCTTGGTTCTCATAGTAATGGGCAATCTTCTTGTCGATGTCTTCGATCTCCTTTTCCGCGAGAGCCTTTCTACTCTCGCTCGCTGAGATTTCTGCCTTAATACTTTTAATCCTTGTTTCATTTGTTTTCACCTCTCTGGATTTTACGCTATAATCTCTTAGTTCTGCTTCAATGTAAACAATATTAATGGCCTCTTCCTTTTTGTTAACCTCGACCAAATCATCCTTAAAGTCCCTTAGAGAATCTTGGGACTTTACGATTAGAGTCTTTGCTTCTTCTGCTTCTTTTACAAACTGATTACTCGCACAGTATTCGCAGTGCGGGTCATATTCGTGGTCGTGTAACAGATCAATCTTGTTTTGGTAATTGGCTATTTCCATCTTAGTTGAACGAATATTCCTTTCTATAATTGAAATATCTTTCAAAAGACTCTTGTGTTTTGTTACAAGTTCCGTTTTGGACTCAAGATCAAAGTCGCTTATAAAGGCTTGTAATTGCTTTTGCAGAGCCTCTTGGGCAGTAAGCCTATCAAGACCCTTCTCGATTACTTGAGATGCCTTAGAGACCTGTTTTTGCTTGTTTGTGAGCGACGTGTTTAACGACTTAATATCAACCGAAGCTGTCCCAACGGATGAAATCTGATCCTCAATTGTTCGTTGCTCCTCAATGAGAAGGTTTATTCTTGCCGTGTGTTTTTCGCAAAGATCTGTCTGATTAGCGATATCTTCAAGTATCTCTGATATTGCTTCTTGATTCCACTTTAGTTTCTTTCTCCAGTCAGTTGAATTCAAGTGTTTTATGACTCCCTTCATTTGAGCAGACTCTTTCTTTGCTAGTTTGTGTTTTTCCTCAAACATTTTAAGATCGAGAAACTTAGCGAGGATCTCCTTGCGCTTGGTTGAACCTTCGTTAATGAAGCCAAACGCATCTGTTTGGGAAGCCATAGACGTTATCAAAAAGTCAGAGAACGACCCGAAAGTGTTCCGAATGTTCTCGTCGGTTTCGTTTCTTGTGGTGCCGTTCTTGCTTTCTGCATGGTCGCCAAGAGCGTACTTGGTAAAATCCAGTTCAGTTTTAACCTCAGTGGTCTCGTTACCTTTTAATCTTTTTTGGTATTTTTCGAGATTTCTAGTAATCTTGTAGGTATCATCACCGACTCCGATCTCAAGTTGACACTTAGCCTTCTGCTTATTTTGGTTAACGATATGGACATTCTTTCTCTCTCCTTTAGATGTGGTATTATATAGTCCGAACAGAGCCGAATCGATAATACTTGACTTACCTGAGTAATTTTTTCCGAAGATCCCGACTAGCCCGTCAAGTTTATCGAAATCAATTTCATTATTTTCGCCGTAGTTAAATAGGTTGTTCCACTTCATTTTACGCAATTTCCACACAATATTTCGAGAAACAGCGGATGTTGACTCAATTTGTTTAGAATAATTGCGATTCAACTCCAATACTCTCTCTAATACATCGTTGGTTATCTCTTTGTTCGATAGAAAGGCTTTGATGTATTTTTCTTGAGTATTCTGGTCTCTCATGTTCATGGTTTTACCATCAGTCTGCACAGTTGAACTCTTGGAATACCCTGCTTTGTTAACAAAATTAACGGAATACGGACTCCACTTAACATTAGCATAGTCACACGCTCGGCGCAATTTAATAAGCGGGAGATTATAATTAGAAATCAATCGCAACCTAGAGTTCTTAGGGACGTTAACTTTTGGCAAAGTCCCATCTTGATTGATCTCGATCGTGAAGAATGGCCGTGGAGACATAAATAATCTCTTCTCAACACTAAAAGTATCCTTTCCTCGAATATCCCATAAGAGATAGCCTTTACGCAAGGACTCTCCAAAGTTCTGCTGGACCGTAGAACCAGCGTACCAGACTCTCTTCTCTGTATCAAGATACTGAGTTCTGTGGATGTCTCCAAGCATGGCGAAATCAAAGTTTGTGAAGATATTAATATCATCCTCTCCATTTTCAAGAGACCACTCGTCATTAATAACGCAACCACGGATTGCACCATGATATAGTGCAATGTTAACCATATTGGTGTCCGAGGGAGAGACCCAGTTGTCCCTATCAAACACTGAGAGGACATTCAGGCAGAATAAGTCACTCAACTGGGTCTCTCCGGAATTTTTTAATAAATGTAAATTTGGATGCTGAAGGGCTTCCACTATAGGAGTAATTGCATCTTGGCGATCATCATTCTTCAGATTACCATCATGGTTGCCCAATATAATATATGTGGGAGCTATGTCTGCTAGATTCTTAAGAAAGTCTGCGCAAATTTCAAAATACTCTGGGGAGAGTTGCGTCTTGGTGTGAGCTATATCTCCTGTGTGTATAATGTAATCTGGCTTATCATTCTCAAGGCTCTCATAGATGTCTTTGAAGACCTTCTTATATTCTTCGTGATATTTAACGTTTCGGATATGTGTGTCCGAAATATGTGCAAAAGTAGTCATATGTCCTCCATTACTTTCTTACTATAATATAACCCATATCATAAGGGTTGTCAAGTGTAAAGTTTAGTTTATAAAACTTTAATACCTCACAAACTATTCTTTTCATACGATCTGAATTGCCTGTTATTATTCTTAATTCTTTATCCCAATTATCATTGATAAAGATATGCAAAGTGCTCTCGACATCACAATGCTTAAGGCCATGTAAATCTAGAATCTTCATCTTTCAAGTCCCTTGGTATCTTAGCCTTGCTTATTTTTAGAATTCTCAAGTATGAATCTATAACTGTTGTGTATTCTTCTTTTGTAGAATTCTTTTTTAAATAAGAGTGTAAAGATCTATAAGTATCAGCCTCAGCCATTTCCATGGGGCCATATAGAGATGAGAACAAATCAATGGCTTGTTCAGGGGTGGTCGCAACAAAATTGTGGCTAGTTTTTTCTTTGATGCCTTTGGTGTGCAAGAATGTGTATCCCTTTGCTGAACTCATTGCAACAATCAATTGGGTTCTGTGTAGTCCTTTTAGAGATCCCGATTCGTTTGAATGGTATGCAAACTTTAGCCACCGTAAATCACCAACCATCCAATCAATCTGAACAAACTTATTTATTTGTCCGTATGCATCAAATTGTGGAAATAGTGTAAATAAATTACCATTAGTATTTTTTTCTGCTACATTGATTAAAGAATCATTGCGTATTACATCTCCAATTAATTTCAAGAACGCTCGCCATTTGACCATGGTATCGGTAGATGTCCTAGCTCTAGATTTTAATTGGAGATAATGGTTTTCCCACTCATCATAATCAATGGACCACTCTTTCATTTCGGCCTTATTAAATGCTTTTCCTTTAAAAAATCGATTCATATCAATCGCTAAATCTAGATCACCAGAGGCTTCTTTCCTTCCTGCAGATCCTACTAACGTAAATCCTTTGAATACATCAGTTTTGTTAGGGAATATTCCCCCTAGATACCTTACGTATTCGACGTATGTTGGTCTAATATCTTCGCGTTTAATTGGACTCGCGTAGTCCTTAAATATATTACCTCCCATGTGTCCTCCTAAATATTTCTTAATTGTTTTTCAAGCCAATACATGTCGCCATCGACGTCTTCGGCGTTCTTAAGTTTTTCCATAAAAACCGATCTAGACATCGAGCCGATGTCCTCGTATTCTTCTAAATTAATTTTCTTGACCTCAAGATCATACTTCATCAGCGACCTGATCATCCAATGCGCTTTCTTTTCCGCATCTGGATCTAGAGCAACAAACACCGGAGTGTCGTGTATGGCTAGTGCTTGGAAAAGTCGAGAATCTTCCCGTAAGGTTGACCCGAGAACAGGTATAGCGTTATCTCCAACAACAATAGCGTCAAACACACCTTCGACCAGTACCACAGGCTCATCCCAGTCAACCATAAGAGAATTGAAGATAATGTCTCTACCACATGGAGGATTAAGGTACCTGCGATCATGCCCGACATAAGAGCGAGCAATAAAGTAATTACAGTTTCCATCTTCGTTAATGGATGGGATAATAATTCTTCCAGCATAGCGTCCCTCTTTGCAATACCCTACCTTCCACTTTAAAATGTCCCACTTAGATATACCCCTTTTTCTTAGATATTCTAGCGGGGCTTTCGAGTGTATAGGAAGGTGTTTATTACATAGTGAAACAAATTCTAAAGGTAAATCTATAGACTGGATTGTTTCAATATCGTTGATTTCCTTGAATATGTCCTCGAACTCTGTAAGATCCAATCTACCTTGTAGTTCAAGATATTTCTGTCTCTGCTGATAGTTACCAAACTTTCTTACAAGTCGGTAAATGTTCTTGCCTCTTGCGTCACACACCCAGCATTTCCAACTGTTGATTGAAAAGTTGACCGACATCTTTTTCTTGTGATGTTTGCAGAATGGGCAGTGATATAAGTGTTCATCGCCAGCACGGCGATACGAACCGAGTATATCGGTTACGATCTGTCGTTTATTGTTCATGTTGTCCTCTCAATTATAATGTAACACACTGAAAGGGTTTGTCAAGAAAAAACTTTAATTACTTCTTTTTCCTCCACATGATCGGGGATAAATTTTTTGATTGACTTTCCTGCTGCTAAAGCATTGCGAAAATCTGTCGCTGAGATTAGATGCTCTTGTTCGTAGGTGTGCTGAATTTCAGTGATATTAGCAAAAGACTTAAAATAACTTAAAAAGCCGGCTTGGTACCCTGTGTCTTTTGAGGAAAGACCAAGAGAAATTTGATTCTCTGTTTTATCGTGGTTTTCCTCAGCCCAGTCATACACATCAGCAAAAGGGTTCGTGTAGTGTCCATTTTGGCCCTTTCTGACGCTTGCGCGTTGATAGGTGACCTTTGGGTTATCTAGAATACCATAGAGCCTTAGAATGGCTTCTGTGTGCTCTATAGAAACTGTAAAGTCATCTCCGACTTTACGCTGACGCTCTCCACAGAAAATTCTAACCTCAGATACTTCTGGGTTATTGATGTAATGCATAAAGAATTTGTAGTGCCCTACGTGGGGTGGCTTAAAACCGCCGGGTATAAGTACAGTAATCATGTCCATGTGTCCTCCTAGTTCATGATAATATATAATATAACGTGTTAAGTAGTGGCTGTCAAGCTTAAAAGTGTGATAATGCGACGACAATTGAATCGGCCATGTCATCCGTGCCAGGTTTTGGGTTTCCGTGTCTGGTTAATTCAACTGTAAAGTCTTTTGGATACCTTTGCTCAACCCATTCTATAATTTTTTTCTTTGTGTTCTCGCCTCTTTTAATCTTGATTCCACACTTTGATCTGGCTGATCTTGACGGAACAAGAACAGGAACCATCTTAAAACAATGATAAGCCATGAGTGAAACCATCCCGTTGAACCTCTGAAGTTTCGCCATTGTTCCTGCTGTGGTCTTCCCACCGGAGAACATTGTAAATGGCTCTTCGATTCTAACTTGTGTGATTTTATACTTTCTTTGGACTTCTTTTAATTCATTGCAAAAGAACATCCAAGCCTTTTCTTCAAGAGTATCTTCTTTAAGTTTCTTAAAATGAACCTCAAGTAAGTTTTGATTATCATCTATTATACAGTATCCAATTTTGGATGTGCTTACATCTATTCCTAATATCATATTTATAATATAACACAATAACCTGATGTTGTCAAGTAAAAACAATCAAATATCATACTTTAATTTAAAAGTATATGAATCTCTGTTCTCTTTTTTGATTGGCTTTGCAAGTTTAGCAATACCAATTAGGTTCTTATCTTCATCATAAAGCCCAATCTTGCTGATATATGTTGTGGGCTCATAAGAAGCCGAAAAGTTTTGCACAGATGAAGATACAACATTTGTTAATGGTGCGGTTTGTTCTGTGAAGCCATGGGAAGAGGTTAAATAGAGAGTGGTTTGTATGGGACTGTAGAAAAGACCCGGAACGGATGGGTTGACTGCAACAGGGTCCACGACATCAATTACTAGGCCCGGACCTGCTTCTGCTGGATTTAAATAAGAGCCAAGAGTAGCTAATACTCGTTCTGAATCATTCGGGTCAACATTCGCATAAAGTTGTCTGATTCCTCCACCAGAACCAACCAAAATATTCGATCCATAAGTCACGCGGAAATTTGCTTTACCATTGATTGCGTCCGTTAAATCTGTAGCCATCTCTGATTCTGTTGATGATCTAGCATCGATGAAGATATCATTAGGGTCAGGGGAGCCTGAAATAACTGTTGCTTGTAGCCAAATTTTTATCCTATGGAAAATGTTCTGCCCTCCGGCTTCGGTTGGGATTTTTAAACTAAGAATTATAAATTTATCAGTTGACGCTGATTGGAAGGCAGAGTAACCATTAAAGGCAAAAGCGGCATTAGTTAATGGCCGGTGCGTATAAAAAGTAGGATTATTGGAATAATTGACTTCTCCTGCGGGGGCATGGGCCATAAGAGTTGCACACTCCGTGTTTTGCACTCCTTGATAAGAAAGTCCAAAAGAACAAGAAATATTACTAAGAGTTGCATCAGGAAACGGAGCAAATTTTGCTTCATCATTGATTGAATTAAAATAATGTATCCAACGAGGATTGGTTGAGAGTTCATTCTGGCCGGGCTGAAAAGAATTGTTTGTGTTTATATCCCAAGAACCAGTGAGCATCATCACCCCTTCATCATAGAATATAATACCGGCAACCTCACCAGTTCCTGTATCTCCTACTGTTTGAATTAGTTCTCCTCTTCCTCCGGTATCTTCCAGTGTACCGACTAAGCTTCCTGTAAAGTAAAAATCTAGCTTTACTGTTCCTCTTTTTATAGTGCTCCCATAGAATATAGAAGGTATGTAAATAAGATTTGTCATCTTCGAAGTCAAGGCGTTGTGTTGATACGGATTTGAAATAATATCAAAGTGAGGGCTTAAAAACCTATATTTCCTCGCGGCGGTTACCAAGGCACTTGTCCTGTGGTTTACTCCACCGCCGGGTGATTGAACTATAGAATCAAAACTTCTAGATATAGAAGCAGTGAGTGGACCACGGGCTTTATGATACAGTCGATTACCGGACGGAGTAAAGTTATATGCATTCGCCTCGCTTTTGAAGCCAATTGTCCCTGCTCCTTCTTTTATTGCGAATTGTTCTATATAAACTTCGAGCCTATCCACGTTATATTCGTATAAAGAAATACCTTCGTTCAAAGGACCTTGTTGTAGAATATCTGTGAGTGATGAGTTGATTGTACCAGAAAAATGTGGCAATGAATTAAAAAAGACATTTCCGCTAACCGCATAATGATTAAATTGAGGGAATGCTTTAAATGTGTTTATGAATTTATCATCTTCGCTAAATTCATAATACTTCATTAGTAATCCAGCCTACATCTAAAAATAAATTCTTTATTTGGGTCTTTTTGAATTGGTTCTGATAACTTTGCTACCCCAAGTAGTTCGTTCTCAGCACTGTATAGTCCTATAGAAGTAATGAAAGAGATAGGCATGTCGGTATGTGTTGTCTTAACTCTAAGTTGCGAACCAGTCAAGTAAGTTCTGTTACCTGAGTAATTGTACTCGTTGTGATTAACGCGACAAAAATATACTGTAGAATTTAACTCAATTGTATTGTTAAATTGGATGTTCTGAATTCTATGTCTCAGGAAATTTGCGGAAGAAGATATCTCAGAACCAGTAACAAAATCGAATCCCTCGTTACTAGATGTACTGGTCATATCTAAACTATTTGTATAAGTTGAGTCATTAAGAATACCATTGGGATCGGTCGATCCGCTGTTGGCATCAAACCTGTTAAACACAGAGCCGCTAAGGACAACAACGCCAGCTTGGTAAAAAATTAATCCACAAGCAGGTAGACCAGTTGTATCACCTCGAGTTTCACCTTCAATTAGTGCGGTTATT
>MDTC01122905.1_pt1 | contig 14319 bp, 10 predicted proteins | sample 811181 | NCBI WGS metagenome assembly MDTC01 (sample SAMN05326644, study PRJNA326480) | marine metagenome | isolation source: seawater | place: Pacific Ocean: North | collected 2011 | reverse complement strand
TCACCAATGATCATCGCCGAGGGGGTTGATAGGCCCACCCAAGATCCCAGTAGGGAAGCCCCAATGAAAACAAACACAAAGTTGGGGATTCGAATTTTCGACTTTTGGGCCCCTAACGATAAACACCACGCGTACAGGCGTAATAGGCAATTGAATCAACTTGAGACGACCTCTGGGCTTCGCCTTGCTGCTTGTGCGTGACCGCCAGCAAATCCTCTATCGGATCTTCTTGTCGTGCTCGCTCATTAATTCGACCAACAGGGGTTGATGACCAATTTTTTTGTGCGCCTATATTCGTAATCCCGACACATTATGGGATTACGCAAATGACCTCTAAGCATTATCTGTCTGACAAAGGAATTGCCCATCAATTGGGTATTTCTCGCTCTTCCGTTTGGCGCTGGGTCGCGAACGGCACCCCCCCCACAGCCAACCCGAATTGGCCCGAGAACAGAACTATGGCAGTGATTGGGGGCATTAGAGATATCAAACAACTTTTTATGGACGCTTTTTCGGCTGGCGATGCGGAGAAAGTTGCAATGTTCTAAACTTCAAACTGTCGTTTTTTACCTGACAACAGCGATCCTGTTGATCGCAAAGCAAACGTACAAGAACTTCTTCAATCAATGATAAATGGTGGCGTGTCCTCAGAAGAGCTTATCACTTGGGAAGTTGAGGACTGAGGTGGTACTGCCGTTGAAGTTGGCCGAGTTGTTTTGCGTGGCGATTCCGAGGAACTCATAGATATGAGCTTCTCTCTATCGTGCTCGATAAAGTTTCGAGTAAAAGAGCGCCCGCGAAACATCACGCTGTACTACTTTGAGGGACACTGAAGGCGCCCAAGGTGGATGCGGTAGACTCTCGATTTCACTCTTGTCGTCCGACAACCCCTTTGAGCGCCCTTGCTTAGAGACTAATCACACAATCTCAATTAGTCAGGCCTTTTTATTGCTCGCAAAGTTAGTGGTTAGCAGGCTTCGAATAATCCCGCCGCGCCCATGCCACCGCCCATACACATTGACACAATGCCGTATCTCTTTTCGCGACGCTTAAGTTCGCGAATGATGTGACCCGTCAAGCGTGAACCTGTCATCCCGAAAGGATGACCGATCGAAATAGAACCGCCATTAACGTTGTAAATGTCAGGATCAATTTCCAGAGTGTCCCGGCAGTACAGACACTGCGATGCAAATGCCTCATTGAGTTCAACGAGGTCGATGTCATTCATTCTCAGGCCATTCACCTTGAGTAGCTTAGGTACTGCGAATACTGGCCCGATGCCCATTTCGTCTGGTTCGCAGCCTGCAACGGTCCAGCCCCTAAAGTAAGCCATGGGCTCAAGTCCGAGTTGTGCGGCGCGCTCCGCACTCATAACTAGTGTCATTGAGGCACCGTCAGTCAGTTGGGATGCGTTACCGGCAGTCACTGTGCCGTTTTCTTCGAAAGCCGGTGGTAACGTGGCCAAACCTTCGTAGGTTGTTTCAGGTCGGTTACATTCGTCATCGACACATTCGCCAGCAACGATTTCAGTTTCTTTGGTTTCTTTGTTGATGATTTTCGCGTATCTGACCTTCATTGGTACAGTTTCGTCCGCAAATAAACCAGCGCGCTGAGCCGCTGCTGTGCGCTTTTGACTTTCTAAGGCATACTGGTCCTGATACTCGCGCGTTACGTTGTAGCGTCGCGCAACGACTTCAGCAGTCTTACCCATCGCCATAAAAATGTGAGGCGACTTTTCCTCGATCGTCGGATGAGGATCAGATTTTCCAGGGGTTTGACGCATGCTAGCCGAGATAGATTCAACCCCACCGGCGATCATCACTTCTGAACAGCCACTGGCGATCTGATTGGCGGCAATAGCAATGGAATTGAGCCCTGATGAGCAGGCGCGGTTGACGGTTGAGCCTGCAGTAGTCACAGCAAGGTGCGACAAGATGACGGCCGCGCGCGCAAGGTTGCCTTCCTGTTCGCCAATTTGGTCTGCGACTCCGACGATCACATCGTCAACCTCCGCAGGGTCCATGCCCGCGTTTCGTTCAAGCAGGGCATCAATACAATGCGCTAGCAGGTCTTCTGGCCGGGTCAGGTTAAAAGAACCCCTGAATGATTTAGCCAGTCCTGTTCTTACACTATCTATTACGACTACGTCGCGCATATATCCTCCGTTAATCTGTGCCATGCGGAAATGATGGAAGGTCAGCCTGATTCTTTCGCCTGATGCAGCTACCAATAGCAACACCTTTTCCAGTTTCTTCGAAGTCGGTGTCAGAGGCGTAGGTTGTACCGGGTCGTAGCTCCAAAAACGCAAGTAGCGCGATAGAAATCGCTGAACCGACAGTTCTGTAACTCATCGGGCCCTGCCAGGCGTATTTCAAGAGCCGAGGAATATAAACGATTTGGTTAGACCAGCATTTAAGTCGCCTGGCACCAGAACAGGCAATACAAACGAACCTTCAGTACGTGCAAAACACCGTCCTTATTGTGCTACCGGCCAGATGTCGAACGTTTTTGCGACACAAGTGACGACACGAAAGCGAACACCGGCACTGTTGGGCCCCCTCCCACAACGCCAAAGTTTGTCGTCGGCGAGGCTTTCCGAATGTGACGGCTTTTTCGGATTCGACCGTTGCTTCATCGACGTCGAATCCAAGTCCAATAGCGTCGGTCGGATAGCACTAACCCTGCTTTGGCTTGATTGGCGTTTTCAGCAACTGCTGATAGGTCTCGTCAAGTATGGTCAGCATTTAGCACAGCACAATAAGGACGGTGTTTTGCACGTACTGAAGGTTCGTTTGTATTGCCTGTTCTGGTACCAAGTGGCCTAGTTGTGGAACCCTGCCGAATCTAGATGATTCCACGGGCCTTAATACTCACATGGAGGGGAGTTAATGAACGTTAATATAATTGGCAGTACTGCGATCTCTATTGCGCTACTTGCGTTTTCAGGGCTACTACCCGGCACGATCTACGCGGCTGACACCGAACTCGAAGAAATTGAGGAAGTTCTTGTCACTGGCAGCTACATCAAACGAATGAATCAGGCTGACTTGGCATCACCGGTTAACACTGTGACGCTTGAGGATATGCAAGCGAACGGATGGTCAAACCTCGAAGATGTGATGGAGACGTTTACGTTCACACCTTCCAACTTCGGCCGTGAAAGCCTCATCAATGGGGCCGGCGCCTCTGGTATCGTACGCGCAGTCAACCTCCGTGGTTTGGGTGTTTCGTCAACGCTTACCCTATTGAACGGCAAACGCACCGCATCTACAGCGGAAGATGCTGGAGGAGCCAGCTTCGTCAATATTAAGCGGCTTGTGCCCATGATAGCGGTAAGTCAAATCGAGACAGTACTAGACGGCAGCGCGGCCCTATACGGCTCCGACGCGATTGCCGGTGTCGTAAATTTGAATACCAGAACCGATTTCAAAGGCATTGAAGCACGGATTGGATCGAAGCAGATTGAAGACAGCGGCCAGGAAGAATTCCAGTTTATTGTTGGTACAGGAAACGATGATATTCAAGGCATGTTCGCATTCTCTTATGAGCAGGTAGATCTTCTGCAGAACCGTGATAGGCCTTTTACTCTTCGCAACAACACATCGGGCAGTGGCTCACCAGGTACCCATGTGTTGTCTGGCAGACCAACTGCATCTGGTGGCGGTGATGTGATTATTGATAACGGAACCCACGGCCCTATTAACTACTCAAACCTGTGGGACACTGCAGTCGCTGGTGGAGCATCCAGTTTGCAGATTGCTGACCCGTTCTGTTTGCCGGGTCTTGTTCCAGCCATCGGCCCTGTACCAGGTGGTGGACAGTTTGCTGGCGACGAATTCCCGCTCGGTACCTGTCGGTCGTCTTACCAGCCAGACAACCTGCTTACCCCTGAGGAGAAAACTTGGATGGCGTATTCCCATTGGGATTGGAGGGTAAACGAGTACGCTAATGTTCTGATGGAATTCAGCATGTACAGAAGCCACTACACCGAGACCAACATCGCGTCGTTCCCGATGACTAATGGCCGGCCGATAGTTCCGGCCAACAACCCGTTTAACCAGTTAGGCACTGATCTGTCGTGGCAGGGACGTCCTTTGGGTCTTGCCTTCCCGGCGAAGGAAAGGCAGGGCGACCAGAACGGTTCACGACTTGCACTGACGTTGGAAGGTTCCTTTGCACAGTTTTTCAGTGACGGCTTGTTGAGCGACTGGACATATAACGTCAGTGCTCAATATTCAGGTGCATATGTTGCAAAGGGACAACAAGACACAGATTTGCGCAGATTGCAGGATGCCCTGAACGGCTTCGGCGGATCGAATTGTGAAGTCCGCTTCGACGGTCCCGCTGCTTCTGCGGTTGCTGGCCAAGGTAACTGTTTTTACTACTCGCCATTCGGTGCAAATATCTACCGAAGCACGTTCGATCCAACTTCCGGCTTCGGCAATGTGGGACAATTAGATGCCAACGGCCAAGTCGTGCTTGCTAATGCATCTGCCACCAACGATGTTCTCGGTTATAACGCATCGGGGACAGAAGTTAAGGACATCTCTGAGAGGAAACTCTGGGTCTTCGAAGCGATTGCCTCGGGCGATCTGTTTGAAATGCCTGGTGGTAACGCGGGGATGGCTGTCGGATACCAGAGGAGAAATGAAGTTCGGGAGCTCGAATTTAGTAACTTTGCGAACTCGCTGTCTCAGGGCTTCGGCGGGCCGAGATTTGGCGGCAAGGGTGACAGAAGCATAGATGCGTTTTTTGTCGAGTTTGCGTTGCCGATCCTCGATACTGTTGATATCCAACTAGCGGGTCGGCATGAGGACTACGGTGATGTCGACAGCACTGACCCTAAGATCGGCATTACGTGGCGTGCAACAGAAAGTCTTTCACTACGGGTATCTGCCGGTACCTCCTTCCGTGCACCATCGCTCGCCAACGTTGTCGGTGACGATAAGGTGTCAAGGGTAGCTGAGGTCAGGGATACAATTAACGTTGCGGAACAAGATGCGGGTACTTTCAAGACGGTTATCCAATCAAAGAACCCGTTGCTTGAGCCGGAAGAGTCTACGAACTTCAACCTTGGGGTAAGCTGGTCGCCCGAGGTTCCGTGGGGCGATGGCGACCACTCCTTCCAGATCGATGTGGATTACTTTGATTTTGAATTCGAAAATCAAGTCACAGCAGAGAACGCAAACGCGCTTGTTGCTGCTGATCCCTGTAGCCCACAGATTCAACGCGATACGCTTGTTCCACTCGTAAATCCGGTTCTCGGCAATGAAGGTGCTACGTCTTGCCCAGCTAACGTAGGCGCAATTTTGGTCGTTAATACAGGCTTCTTTAACGCTGGAACAACAGATACCTCGGGTATAGATATCTCCACGTCCTATGCCTTCGACATAGGTGCGCAAAGTTTCGATATTCGAACTGAATCCAGCTACCTACTGGATTACGATCTTCAAGCAACGGAGAACGGAGCTACCATCGATGGGCTCGGATTCCGAAATCAAGGCAACGCAGGTGTTGCGGCGCCCGAGCTTAGGGCAAACCTGATGCTTGGTTGGTCGATGGACAGGCATTCCAGTAATGTCACCGTGCGCTATGTCGATGGCTTGGAAGACGATTCTTTTGGCAATAGGGAAAACGGGAGAGGTGCGTTCGGTACGATTGATTCGCACACCGAGGTTGATGTGCAATATCGCTACACGTTTGGTAGAGACTCCAACTACGACATCACGGTTGGTGCCGTAAATGTCTTCGATGAGGAGCCACCAACGGCCTTCTTTACGGGATACGAAGAGGCACTACACAATCCTTTGATGAGGCAGTTGTACGTTCGGATAGGTGCATCGTTTTAGTTTAGATCTGAGTAGATCTTTACTGAAAAAGCCAGCTTCGGAAACTGGGCAAAAAGTATCTGAGAAAGGATCTCTCAGAAGAAGTTGCCGAACGGAAGGCCCAGTTTGTTGACAAACCCTCGCTGAGAAGCGGGGGTTTGTTCCATATGATTAAAGACAAAGCTCCGCACCAAACTCGTATAGAGATGGTGACGCTCGAGGAGTTGGCTCCTAAGGACCATTTACTCGGTCTGGTCCATTAAGACATTGAGTTCTCTCTCATTCACAACAAAGTGAAGCTCTTGTGCGGCGCAGACAATGTTTACTGATAGTTGTCTAAGTCTGGGTGGTGACTGGCGCTACTAGCCGAACACCTGATCGGTTCAGACGTGTGAACTGATAGCCGAAGGGGCGGCTGTCCGTGCTGAAGTAGAATCTGAAGGAAGCCTACGCACTGAACGGTCGAATCCGAAAAAGCTGTCACATTTGGGTAGCCTCGCCGCAGACAAACTTTGGCGTTGTGGGAGGAGGCCCATCAGTTGCCGGTGGTCGCTTCGAGTAGTCACTTGTGTCGCAAAAACGTTCAGCATTTAGCCAGCAGCACAATAAGGCCGCTATTTTGCACGCACTGAAGGCCTGTTTGGATTGCCTGTTTTGGTGCCAAGTGTCTAAGTAGGCACTGCCGGAAAATACTGGATCTTCCCCGCGTCCTAAAGCGTCCGTTTGCCACTTGGATGACGTCTAACACGGGTGCCGAAGTGGTTAAAGGCAGATCGGGATATTCATTTTATTTGAGAGCAAGACGCTGCCGTAGTCAGTTTACTTAAAAATTTACATTCATTTATACAAAAGAGGACGCCGTGAGTTTATTTGATTTGACCGGGAAAGCCGCAGTTATTACTGGTTCTACCAAAGGAATTGGTAAGGCCATTGCCGAACAATTGGCTGCACACGGTGCACAAGTAGTTATCTCTAGTAGAAAAGCTGATGCCTGTGAGGCGGTTGCTGCGGAAATTAATGAGGCCACAACTGATGGTCCGGGCAGCGCAGTATCGATTCCATGTCATATCGGTAACAAGACTGAGATCGAACGGCTAATTGCTCAAACCAAGAAACATTTAGGCAAGGTCGATATATTGGTATGTAATGCAGCGGTAAATCCTTTCTATGGCTCTATGGCCGATATACCCGATTCCGCGTTTGACAAAGTTTTAGCTTCCAATATCAAATCTAATCACTGGTTATGCCAGATGGTGCTGCCGGGAATGGTAGAGCGCAAAGATGGTGTGATTATCATCATATCGTCCGGCGATGGATTGAAAGGTACCCCGGTTCTTGGTGCTTACGGAATCTCAAAAGCGGCGGATATGCAGATGGCAAGGAACATTGCCGTCGAATACGGCCCATCGAATATTCGTGCTAACACTATTGCGCCGGGTCTTATTCGAACAGATTTTGCCCGAGCCCTTTGGGAAAACCCTGAAACTTTGAAAAATGCAACTGCTAATGCGAGTCTGCGACGCATCGGCGAGCCTGAGGATATTGCCGGTTTGGCAGTGTATTTGTCTTCACGTGCCGGGAGTTTTACCACAGGGCAGACCATCGCTGTCAACGGAGGCGCGTAATTTAGGGTAAGGGAAGTAAACTATGTCCTCTAAAGAACGGTCAGAAACTGCTGAGAGAGCCCTATGAGCGATTCAACCTATCCCCTTCACGGCCTGAAAGTACTGGATTTTTCCCGCGTGCTAGCGGGTCCTTTTGCGGGCCGGATGATGTCCGATCTAGGGGCCGACGTGGTTAAAGTGGAACCGCCAAACAACGACGTCAGCCGGCTCTGGGGCAAAGTTATCGCCGGTATTCCCGGCTACTATCACCAGCAGAATGTCGGTAAGCGCAATATAAGCATCGATCTGCGGGCTACGGATGCGAAGGAGTTGGTCTTCGATTTGGTCAGGAACACAGATATTCTGGTGGAAAACTATCGTCCAGATGTGATGGCGCGTCTGGGTTTCGACTATGAGAGCTTACGCGAGATCAATCCCCGCCTGATCATGCTGTCGATCTCTGGTTTCGGTTCCAATGGCCCTGAATCCAGGCGACCGGCCTACGCGCCAGTTATTCACGCCGAAGCGGGACTCATCGATCGCGCCGCATGCCGCGATAATCTGCCACGTAAGGACTTGCAGGGGTCGCTCGCGGACACTAATGCCTCTTTGCACGGACTGATCGGTGTCCTGTCTGCGGTGATCATGCGTGAGCGTGAGGGGACAGGTCAGCACATAGAAATCGCCATGATGGACGCTACCGTCTTCACCGACGAACAGATACTGTACGGTCTGGAAGGTTCCGAACATACCGGCCCGGAACCCAGCCAGATCTGGGACACGCCAATCGGTCCAGTTGTGATCGCGGCCGACATCCGCGGGTTATGTGACTTGCTCAGCGCCAAGCATGGCGTACAAGATCCTTGCACCCCAGAAATGGTTTCTGACGCAAAGGACGCGGCACGTCAGCAGGCCGTCGTCGACTTTTTGCAGACCCTCGAAACGAAGAAGCAATTTGAAGAGGTCATGCAAGAGATGAATGTAGCCTGGGGGCAAGTTCGCACTGCCCACTCGATCCGTGATCAGCCGACCATCGCCCATCGCGGAGGCATCTTAGACATTGATGATCGGCAGGGCGGAACTCGACCGATTACTCAATCTCCTTATCGCTTCTCCTCGGCGTCTTCCGGTGTGCGCGGCCCAGCTCCGTATCGTGGCGAACACAATAGCTCGGTACTCAAAGAGTGGCTCGGCTACGATGATAGCGTCGTAAAGAGACTCTACACGGCCGAGGTGCTCTCCCAATCCGAGGAAGCACAAAAGAGCGGCTAAGCCTGCCAACTAATCAAGATGACGAACGGCCCGCTTCTGGTGGGTGATAGCTACACGATGGAAAGGGAAATCGCCTACATCTCCGAAAGCCGTCGCACTGAATCGTACTGGGTGCGCTCGACGATCAAAGAACCTTCAACAGGTAAGGTCAAAGCAGAGGCGTCGCTAAACCAAGCGACTCTGAAGGATTCCTAGGCGGGCTGCCAGACCTGGCGTCTAACGTCACTCAGCGACGACCGCGCGGAGACGAGGAAGCGGTTGCGCTGGGTATGATTCACCGTGTTAATTTAATCTGGGGCCATGAGGCAGAATGGGCTCAATAAAAACATCACATATTGAGAGCTAACCCACGACGGCTTGACCAATGTAAAACTCGCTGTAAGTAGGTTAGCCTTATTTTGCCTGGCAGCGGTAATGGTACGCCCGCGAATCTTTTCGTTCCGCGTTCTCGTTACGTGCTGGTGAACCTTTGGTGCCGCAGACCACACAGATGGTTATGACCAAACGGAGCGAGATATGAGCTCAGACCGCAAAAGAGTCCTCTACTATCCGGACCGAAAACAAGTCGTCCGCTACGGGGAGAGGTTTGGTCTTTTTACAGAAGAGGGCATCGTTGATTTTGCCCTTCAGGCAGGGTGGTTGTTAACGATCGTATCTGATGTTAACGGTCATCTCGCTCCAGCTCTGCAATCGGTAAATGCGAGTCGGTACGATGGTTTAATTACTATCACCCCTGAAGACGACTCGGCAATTAGCAAGATTATAAGAAATACAACTGTACCAACCCTAAATCTCTTCGATTCGGGGAGTGAGATAAACATGCCCAAGGTTCTGATGAATCACCATGTCATTGGTCGCATGGGGGCTGACCACCTGATGGACCAGGGCATTGAATACCTGGCCTTCATCAGAACATCCGAGGGCAGGCAGTGGCGAGAGCGTGCCCATGGCTTCCACGAGCAGGTCAAATCACGTGGTCGGACCCTATTCCGATTAGATCTGACGGCGGTCGGATTGAGCGTTTTCGATCGCTTGGCAGATCGGGAACGCGTGCCTTGGTTGGCATCTCAGCTATTGAGACTGCCGAGGCCGCTGGGCGTGATGATCCAGGATGATACCCTTTACTGGCATATCATCGAGGCGTGTGCGAGAGCGTCGTTGCACATTCCCAAGGATATTGCCGTCGCTTCAGTCGGCAATATTGAGTCGCTCTGCAAGCTTTCCGAGCCAGCGCTGACGAGCGTTGATCCGAATTATCGTCGGCTGGGGTATGAAGCCGCAGCGCTTCTCGATCGATTGATGAACGGTGCATCGGCGCCGAGCGCTCCCCTGCTCGTACCTCCAGGGCACGTTGAGATTCGAGGAAGCACCGATTACTACGCGGTTGATGACAAGACGCTCCGCGCCGTGCTGAAATTCATGCGCAAGAACTTTCGTGACCCTTCCCTGTCCGTCGAAGACATCGTGAAGGCATCAGGGACATCTCGGAGAAATCTGTATTCGATTTTTGAACACCACTGGCCACGTTCCATCGCCGACACGCTTGCCGAGTTCAGAGTTCTGGAGGGGAAGCGTCTGCTTGCGATGACCGATTTAAAACAGTATTCGGTTGCGGTGCAGTCCGGTTTCTCTAGTGAGGCGCAGATGTCCAGGGCGTTTTCAAAGCAGGTGGGCGTCACGCCCGGAAAATTTAGATTGGAAAACCGGCCTGTTTCCGAGCCGGTTTCCGGGGATGGTGCTCTACAAGAGAGAATTGAGATGCCGCGCTAAGCCGACCGATATCTATCCGGCGTTACGAAGGTTGAACGTTGAAGACTCAATGTTTAGCGCGTTTCCGCAGGTGCAAGGCGGTAGCTACTGGGTGACGCAGGTGTTTCTCAACGTCGACCTAGCGCCCAAATGGACGTAGCGGCGACAATATGTTTGCACTCAGTCAAGCTGACTACGCTCTGTGAGGCATCAAGGCGAAGTGGCTCGATCAACGGGTCCTTCGGCAACCGGGTGGCGGGGTTCAAGACAGGATCCCCGCCTACGCGAGTACCGCTGGGTTTTCGCTGTCACCAGAGAAGGTGGCTGAGTGTGCAACAATGATTTGCTAGCACGGATTTATGGGTACCAAGTTGTTCTTTCTTCGCGGCGTCGGCGATGATCTGGAAGGCGACCGGGCCATCATCACGCTGATGGGTGATTACTTCTACCTGGCCGGCGCTATTGGACTTGGACGCGACGTCGTTGAAGCAACGGTCGAATCCGAAAAACCCGTCACGTTCGGGTAGCCTTGCCGCCGACAAACTTTGGTGTTGTGGGAGGGGGCCAACAGTTGCCTGTGTTCGCTTTCGTGTCGTCACTTGTGTCGCAAAAACGTTAGGCATTTAGTCCGTAGCACAATAAGACAGGAGTTTTGCACGTGCCGAAGGCCTGTTTGGGTTGCCTATTCTGGCGCCAGGTGGCTTAGTGCGAAGCAATAAGCCTATTCTTTTTGATTCATGGCTCTTGATACCACTCGTCATAGGGATTTATCGAAATCAAAGCGGTCGTGTCAGTTACTTATAAAACTAAACTTGCTTTTGGCATTGGGGCCGTCGGCGAATCTGGCGCAAACTGGATTTTCAATGCCTTAACTTTCTTTTTCTATAATCAAGTGCTGGGGCTGTCGGGTACCTTGACGGCCGCGGCGGTCACGATAGGACTTCTTTTCGACGCGGTATCTGATCCAGTGATGGGTTCTGTTTCTGATAGATGGCGTTCAAGGCTAGGTCGCCGACATCCATTTATGTACGCTGCGCCTCTGCCGCTTATCGTTGCTATATATTTTATTTTCAACCCTCCAGAAGGCTTGGCTGGGTTTGATTTGTTTCTATGGTTTACCTTTTTCACTGTTTTAATGAAAATCTGTACTACTCTTTTTGCAGTTCCTCATTTGGCTCTGGGTGCGGAATTAAGTGAGGGTTACATCGAACGCACCCGCATTTTTAGCTACAACACTTTGTTCACCTACCTTGGCGTTGTGATTATGCACGCCGTGGTTTGGTTCCTCATTTTTCCGTCCTATGACAACGGCAGGGTGACGCAAGAAGCCTATACTCCTGTAGTTTATTTCTGTGCCTCATTAATTATTATCTGCATGCTTTTATCAGCCCGAGGAACTCAAGACCAAATTTCAAAAATGGCCAAAGTTCCCGACGAGTCATCGGCTCTTAGTTTAAAAGAGCTGTTTTCGGATATTTATGAAACTCTACGTAATAAAAATTATCGCTATCTATTATTTGGCCTTTTCTTCTTATCGGTAACTATTGGCACTCACGAAACGCTTGCTCTGTATATGGACACTTTTTACTGGGAGTTGACGGACGAGCAAATTGGTTGGCGGATCCTCGGCACATTTTTGGGCTATGGATTTGGATTCTTGGTAGTTGCCAAAGTTCATCAAATAATCGGCAAGCGTATTGCTATTATCTGCTCTGCGGTGGGCTTAAGTGTCGCATGGTCTGCTGCCGTTACCCTGAGGTTATTCGACCTTGCGCCAGAGAATACCACTTGGGAGTTACTAGCCTTCGTGGTTTTCTTTGGCACTATTCAGTCAACCTTTGGAGCTATTCTAAATGTCAGCGTTATGTCTGCCCTAGCGGATATCGCTGACGAACACGAACTTAATACTGGCCGTCGACAAGAAGGTGCATTTTTTTCAGCGCGCACCTTTTTTGCCAAGGTAACAAATAGCATTGGCCAAATTATTGCGGGGATCGCTTTAGACCTTATCGAATTCCCTGTAGGCAAGGAGGCGCGTGAGATAGATCCAGACAAAATATATGCTTTGGGTTTACTGGATGGTCCTTTCGCAATGATCTTTGGACTCTTTGCCGCGGCTATTTATGCAGGTTACCAACTCGATGAACGAAAACATGCGCAAATCAGAGCCCAACTGGCGAAAAAGGCTCAGGTTTAAATCAATGCTCTCAATGGAAGCGCAGTAAAGACGATGGCTGTTAACAAGATTCTTGTTGCGAATCGAGGTGAAATAGCGATTCGAATTGCTAGAGCTGGGAAAAAGAGACCAAACATAGATACTCGGTAAAACTGTCGAACTGCTAGGCCTGAATGTCGCATCAGTCAATTCAGGCGATGGAACTCTGCGTTTGAGAATCAGCATTGCTGCCTTAGCAAAGCAAAATAAAAAACTGGGACTGAAAGGTTAGGGTTTGTTTTCACTAACGGAAGGTTCATAAATCGATCAAATGGGACTTGAATGGATGATTTTGAAGACAAGGTAGTGATCGTCACGGGCGCTGGGGGTGGTATCGGCAGGGCTCATGCCCTGGAGTTTGCGAAAAGAGGGGCAATGGTTGTCGTTAACGACCTGGGCGGCAATGTTGCTGGCGAAGGTGCCAGCGATATGGCTGACCAGGTAGTAGATGAAATCAAAGCTGGGGGTGGCATTGCCATTGCCAATAAAGCCTCGGTCGCTGACAGGGCCGGAGCAAAGAGTATCGTGGACGATGCTGTGGCAGAATTCGGTACCGTTGACATCCTGGTAAATAACGCGGGCATCCTTCGAGACAAGTCTTTTAAGAATATGACGCTGGATGAATGGGATATCGTAATGGATGTCCATATAAACGGGTCGGCCTACGTAACACATGCCGCCTGGCCAATCATGTATGCCAAGAACTGGGGTCGCATTGTTTTTACCAGCTCGACCTCCGGCATCTTCGGCAACTTTGGTCAGGCGAACTATGGTGCCGCAAAGATGGCCATGGTCGGGTTGATGAATGTGCTCGAAAAAGAGGGTGCGTCGCATAACGTCAGAGTCAACACGCTGGCCCCTGCGGCAGCAACCCGCTTGACGAACACCGTGCCAGGGCTTGATGAAGACCTGGACCATCCTGATCCAGCACGTGCACCGTCTCTGGTGACACCGGCAGTGTTATATATGTGCCGAGAAGACGCACCAACCGGCAAAATCATCATGGCGGGCAATGGCCGGTTTGGCTACGTTGGCGTGTTCAGAAACGAAGGTGTTGAACTGGGGATTGATACTACGCTTGAGGCCCTGCTTCAGCAGGAGGATATCGTCACCGACATGAGCCAAGCGCTGTATTCGGCACCGTGGGCAGCTTGGTGAACATAGCGAGTATTAAGGATATAGCAAAAACCCACATATTCTGAATTGTGGTCAGAAAATACTGCAAGAGCCCTAAGCGCGATTATACCTATCCCCTTTACGGCCTGAAAGTACTGCATTGTACCAGCGCCCTAATGCCGGATGACGTCCGATCTGAGGGCCGACGTGGTTAAAGTGGAACTGTCCACTTCCCCTAACCTGAGACAGTCATAGTTGGAGCTTTCTGAGAATATTCACTTTGGAAAGCACGATGAAGAAATCACGATTCACCGAGACGCTGATCGTTTCAAGTATGAAATAAGCTGATGCAGGCATGACAGTTGAGGAGTTGTGCCGTAAACAACGGATCAGCTCATCGAGCTACTGCGACTGGAAGAAGAAGTACGGCTGGATGGATGCCTCAGACAACTAGCGACTGAAAGAGCTTGAAGCGGAAAACGTCAAACTTAAGCGCATGCAAGCGGATATGGCGCTGGAAAATACTGCGCTGAAG
>MDTC01171489.1_pt1 | contig 14320 bp, 19 predicted proteins | sample 811181 | NCBI WGS metagenome assembly MDTC01 (sample SAMN05326644, study PRJNA326480) | marine metagenome | isolation source: seawater | place: Pacific Ocean: North | collected 2011 | reverse complement strand
TCCCAGTTTTATCGTATGAGAAAATGGCAAAAGAGGTCTAGGGTTTCAAACGCTACTGAGAGAAATCTTGCAATGGCACTTGCTGAATTAGACAGAATGGCAAGTAGACTAGAACTTCCAAAGTCCGTGAGAGAAGCGGCTGCTGTAAATTACAAGAAAGCAGTCGAAAAGAGACTCATCCGCGGCCGTTCAATCGAAGGTGTAGCAGCAGCATCACTTTACGCAGCATGTCGTCAATGTGGTGTTCCACGAACACTTGATGAGATCGGTCAAGCAAGCAGAACAGGAAGAAAAGAAATTGGTAGAACATACCGATTTATGGTTCGTGAATTGAAGATGAAGATTATGCCAACTGGCCCAGAAGATTACATCTCAAGGTTCTGTTCTGGATTAGGATTAGATGCAGAAGTTGAGGCTAAAGCGCATGAGTTAATCAAGGCAGCACAAGAAAAGGAATTGACAAGCGGGCGTGGACCAACCGGAATCGCAGCTTCGATTATCTATATCGCAAGCGTTCTGTGTGGAAAAAGGCGCACGCAAAGAGAAGTTGCAGAGGTTGCGGGTGTAACAGAAGTTACAATCCGAAACCGATACAAGGAACTAATTCAGAACTTGAACATTGAACTTGATATTTGAGACCAATTCTAAACGAATTGGATATCTCAGAGGTGTTTGTATGAAGAGTAGGCTTAGGGTCTCTGAGAAGGTGATGGAATCACTAGTATCAGGCTTAAGTGAAGCTCTTAGTATCGGGATAGAGTCATGGCCTTTACCAAATCCGCCATTATTTGACTCTGATTTTCCTCCAGTTCATCCAACTGAGAAAACCAAAATCATAGACTTAGGTTTGGGATTGTTGAATGCTGACAAAGGTATGTTCGATAGACACCTATCTATCGTTGTGGATTTGATAGTTCCACACAGGATGAATCTATCTGATGATCCATTTGAAATTCATGAAAGATGGTTGCTGAAAAGATTGGACATTCTTACCGAGAGGCTGCTTTTCGCAATTGCTACTGAGTGGTTAGCCCAAGCCTTAGATCAATCATCCCCTGATAGTGATAGGTGGTGGCTATCAGTCGCATTGGTCAACGGTTTATCCAATGCCTCCCACGGCCAACCCGTACACCAAGGCTATCATCTGGTAGAATCAATTGCCTTGGCAGAGAGGCCAGGTACTTGGCACACGCAGCCAGATGTTTCCAACGCTAATATCGATTGGAACCCACATGGTATGGTCCCAAGAACGACTTCAGTGGTTGCTCATGAGGCAGGAACACAAGCAGCGATATGGCTGATGACCCAATTAGAAAATGGTAGTGAAGAGAGAAGGAAACTGCTTGTTGAATGGTGCCGGCTCTTGTTAGAAAGGAAAGAGCTGATTGAACCCCTGGGGATTTCAAAAATTCTGATTAGACGTGCAGGAGATCCATCTAGTGAAGTCTCTAGTAGAGTTGTGATGTGCTTAGCTAAGTTAATTGAGGGCGACAAAGATGCAGGGGTTGAGTGCGTAAGGGTTCTCAATTCGCGAGATGACATACTCACCAGAAGAGGCCTTGCAGACGTTTTGACAAGATTATTCCGTAGAATCACCACAGACGCAATCCCATTGTTGAATAGCATGTTAGAAGACGATGACGAAAGCGTTCTTGCTGCAGCAAGTGCGACCGTAGGAGACTTACGGTTCCTTGACAAAACGATGTGGGCAGATAAAATTCTCGAATTGTGTTCTCATCATTCACAAATTGTCCGTAGAAATCTTGTCTATACAATTAGAGACTATCTTGAAGAGTTTTCAGACGATTCGCGTGGTATAATTCCAAAACTGTGGGCGGATGGTGATGAGGTATTGATGACAAGGCTTCGAGAGCTAATTATGCGTATGGACGAGGTTGATGCGGACCGATTTGCAGTGACTCTTCGTTCATTAGATGGCTTAGACATTGAAGACTTGTGGGCTCCCATGCGCATCAAAAACGAGGATAGGGTTACACAGTGGCAACAGTGGTTAATCGGAAAAGCTGAACAGCCAGAGACTCCAATACGCCCTGAAATCCATATCTCTGATATGACAGAAGGAGAGTTGCCCGAACTCGACGACGCATTGAACATGCTGGATGATATGGGCTTCCTTGATTGACAAAAACCTCTTGAATACGTCTTAGAATTTGCATCCATGCGCGGGCCAACTTTCCTAGTGAGCATTCTTCTTTTGGGCAGTATATGCTATTTTGGCACTGTTAGTGCAATCGATTACGACACAGGAATAGAAATGTCTGTGGTCTATGATAGTGAAACTGAAATTGCATCAGTAACAATCACAGCACCTGAAACAAACAACATCACCCTTCTTGATGAACTAAAAAACACCGAGTTTGTTGTTTACCGAAGTCCACACAATGCAATGGTCCCTGGTTTTACTGAAATCGTTGCTACAGGCATAAAAATTTGTGAGCAAACAGATTTGAATTCTGAGTGTTCGGGGTCATCAATAACATTCCAGCATTATCCAAACCCATCAAATTATTCTGTATTTTTTTATTACCTTGTGCTAGAGAATAATCAGAATTTTGTTCACTCTGTCGCCTTGGCTGCAAACATCACTCAAGAGGTCTCACCTCCAGTGGCAGTGGAAAACCTCACTGCCAGTTATGTAAATGGAATTACAGATTTGACATGGGATTATCCCCTTGGGTTGGACATGAATCATTCAATCATGATATACAGTCACGAATCGCCAGCAACTCGAGAAAACTGGGATTCAATGCCAAAAACCATAATCAGTAGCAATGTTCAATCAGGGATTAAAAGTTTTCAGATAAATCACTCTGGAAACGATGTAGAGAGGTCTGTTTACTATTCTGTTACGCTACTTTACGCTACCTCTGAGGATACACGGTTTTTGGGAACAAATACGCTGCATCAGCCAATCCTGGAAGATAACGTAGCACCGGTTTACATCGGAGAGTTGGATGCGGTGTTTAATTTTGAAACTCAAAAAACCACGCTAGAATGGACACAGTCAAATTATGATGAGGATTTATCGATCAATATCTATCGTTTGGAGCACGATGTAGAGGTCATAGACCCAGATCTAAACATAGCAACAATCGATGCTTTGACTTCAACTTATGATATCGATGTACCATTCGGAGAGCACAGACAATCATCGTATGCAATTACCTTAGTTGACCAGGCTGGAAATGAAATTCTAGACTTAACAGAAGGGTCGCCAGTTTCAGAACCAATTATTGAATCAACAATTGAAACTACTACAGTAACAAATTTGCGAGCTGAAAGATTTTCAGATGGAACAATTGTTCTGAATTGGGATGATAACACCAACAACCCTACTGCACAAGCAAAGGTGTGGAGGTCGATTTCAGGACAAATTGCCTCAACCGATAATGTTGAAGAATTAGGTGTTCTTAATTCCTCATTAGAACAATTTAGTTTCAATCCAGTTAATTCAGTTGATGAGGCTTGGTATGCCATCACACTGGATGCAGCTTGGGGCTCATCTCAGCAGCCATGGCATGACGAAAGGATGATTCTGGGGACCAATTCTTTAGAAATTTCATTTCAAGAAACCGAGTTAAAATTTGAAGAAACTGTACTTAATGTGAGCGCACATGTACTAACATCATCAGGTTTCAGAGCCAACTTAAGTGATGGCTCAATGATTAATTTGGGTGCGATGTATGAAGGAGATGTTGTCATAATTTCCACCTCGCAAGCGGTTGAAAGAATATCATGCAACGACATTGAAGGCCTTGGAAGCGTTTTATTTGTCGAAAACGATTGGGCACTAACATTTGATTCAAATAAATCAGGAGAAAAGTGCCTTGGCACCATCGTTTCAGGAGAGGATGAAATAGGTTTCACCATAACTTGGAATTTTGTTGAACCTGAATCAATTTGTGAAGAGGGTGATACGCGTCCTGCTGGAGATGGCTGTAATTATTGCGTTTGTGATGCTGGACAATGGGCTTGTACTGAAATTGCTTGTGAGGATAACGAAGTAAGAGAAGATAGTAAGGTGTCTAGTGAAGGTGGAGAACTAGAAACGGTCGGAGAAGTAATACTTGGTATCATTATACTTGCTTTATTCGTCTATCTTGTTGTTATGATGCGCTCACCAATGCCAGAAGATTTGTACGAGGAAGAGTGATTATTCCTCTTCTAGATTTATTTGGTTATTATTGCTCATATATCCTGATTCCTTTTCGGGAGACAAGGGACCACTCGAGCTTAGCCACACATAAATCCCGTTAGTGGTTACAAGTAAGCCCACTAATGATAGAACCAAGCCAGCTGGCTCGGGAAAGAAATCTATTCTGCCAATAGCATATGAAATACCTAAAGTTACAACACCCACAGTCATCACTGTTTTACTTGATTCTGCGGGGTTTTGCCACATGTCCATTGTTGGCACAAATCCTCTTTTCGAAAAAGTAAGTCTAAACCATGCAGTGTATACAAGGTATAACCCAATTAATCCAAGAGATCCAGAAGTGAAGGTTTTGTCATTCCACGGCCCTTCTGGAGAAATATCAGTGAATGTTATTGCAATTAATGCAAAACCTACTGCGGCGGGAACTTTCCAGTCAGCCTTTTCCGCCATACACATCGCTAAAGGGCGCCACTCTTGAAAGGAATGGGGATGTTGGCCTGTTCAATGGCATTAGTAGAAGATGCAGTAATTGTAGCCGGCGGCATTGGTGGTCGAATGCTTCCAGTTAGTGCATTTGTCGCTAAAGAAGCCCTGCCGTTGGTCGATATTCCAGCATTAGTCCACCTTGCAAGAGAGGCGGTTTATGCAGGCGCGAAGCGCATTCACATAATTTCCTCTCCACACAAGGATATGTCTGTTTTTCTGAAGGACAATACTTGGCTTCATGAAAAAAAGCCAGAGCTTAGTAATGAAGTAATTCTTCCTTTTAGTGATGTTGAGGTTCAAATCCATATTCAAGAGATTCCAAAGGGGTTTGGTGATGCAATAAGTTGCTTATCAGGGTCTATTAGCGGTCCTTTCATGGTACTTTTAGGCGATAACGTACTTTTGGACAATTATACAACAACAGAGGATTACAAACCATCTTCTGCATCCTCTATGTTAGTCGAATCATTTATTGAAAATGGTTTACCATGCGTTGGCTTAGCGATTGTAGAAGACCCTGAGAATTATGGTGTAGTTTCAATGGAAGGTCAATTTGTAAAATCTATAATCGAAAAGCCAAGCAGAAAAGAAGCACCCTCAAATTTAGTTTTGTGTGGTCGGTATATTTTCACAAACGATGTATTTGAATTATTAGAGAAGTACGATTTCCATAGCTATGGAGAGTTACAATCAATTGCAGTCCAAGAGCATTGGATGAGCAATAATGGATTGGTTGGTATTGAATTGAGGGGGTATGAATGGTATGATTCTGGGGCTCCTCTTCCGTGGCTTAAGAGCCAGATAGATTACGCGCTAAAGCGACAAGATATGCGAGATGAGTTGAGAATTTGGCTAACGCAAAGACTTCAACGTTGACCAGGTTTCCAAAATGAAAGTGAGGCGGGAGTGTCATTTGTGGCTGCTCTTATTGCAAGATGGTCTGCTCTCTCGTTCCATCTATGGCCGCTATGTGCCTTGACATGTTCCCACGATAATTTGCGTAACTCACAAACCTCCTTCCAGAGTTTTTGAACGTGAGCAACCAATTCTCGATTAGCCTTGGCTTTCCACTTTCCTGTCGCTTGATTACCTGCATATTGTGAGTCGGTTTTGATTATGATTTCCTCCTCTCCACCTTGTTTGAGGCACCACCTTAGTGCCTCGGCAAAGGCTGTTAATTCTGCGGTATTATTCGAACCTACTTCGGCACCTATGTAGTTCTCATCTGCAGAGCCAGTTACTACTTTACCGCTAAACTCATGGTGGACTTCACCGTTGCCTCGCCCTAGATCATTAGAACCAGTAATTACAACAACACCCCATCCAGCAGGTGTCTGGGAGTCTACATTCTGGTTGCCGATACAAGACCCATCAACATAGATGTGGAACATTAGGAATTCACTCGCCAATTTCCGCCTTGTAGTCTGCAGGAGACATCAAGCTAGAAATTGCTGATACATCATCTAATTTCATTTTAATTATCCAACCTTCGCCATATGGCTCTTGGTTCATCAATTCTGGAGCGTCTTCCAACGCTTCATTTACAGCGGTAATTTCTCCAGCTAGCGGAGCGAAGATAGGTGATGCTGATTTTACAGATTCAACAACAGCGAACTCTCCCATATCTTCACAGGTTTCTCCGACCTCTGGCAATTCAATGTATACAATATCAGTAAGAGCATTTTGTGCATGGTCGGTAATTCCGATGACAACTTCATCGCCTTCTACTCTTATCCACTCGTGCTCTTTTGTGTAATACATACCTTCTGGGACTTCACTCATATCCTTCCCTCACATTTACGCAATCCTTCTAGGAAATCAAACCTTTCTCATAATTGGCTAGAACAAAATGGACAGATATTCCATGAAGCCTCGACCACATTTCCACAACTGGAGCAGGTTTTCTGTCCTCCGTCGTTAATCATAACCGAGTCATTTAGCACAGTGTTCCCAACCTGGCCAATTTGAACCATAGGCTGGCTTTGCTCCAGATTTTCTTGACGGATTTTCCCTGCTTCCTGGTACATTCCCGCCTTTTCATACGCTTTTGCAGCCTCTTCCCAATTTCTCGCCATTTCGAGATTTTTAGCTTTGCGAGCCCAGTCAGTAGTGGTTGTTTGTGCGGTAGTAGAAGGCCGTGGTTGAGTTACAGGCTGAGGCACAGGTTGTACAACTTGCTGGCGGATAACGGGCTGCTGAACAACTTGCTGAACAACAGGGACATACTGTGGCTGTTGCTGAATTACAACAACCTGTTGATTATCGACCTTTGTGGTTAATGCAGATATGGCAAAAATAAGTGACATGCAGCAAGTAAGGCTGCCGCACATTTCCATTCCAACCATGGTACTGTCTCCTTCATCAGAACCATCCATACAATCATCGAATCCATCATCTTCTGGACCACTTCCGACGCCTTGTATCACTTCTCCGTCTTCACAAGTGTAACTCCATTCAAATCCCGTATTGTAGTTGTACACTCCAGTCGGGGGCTCATCCGTACCGGATGCACCTACCAAGATGAAACCAATGATTCCCAATATAACACAAATATTCCAATATCTGGTTCTGGTTTTCTTTCCTTGGTTAGGTATTTGCAATTTCATTCTTGTTCACCTAACTCTCTCGACAGCATCGAATGTTCGAGTCTTGCCCACGCATTCCCTATGTTGTCATCGTTCTCGTTTATCATTAAATCGGCTTCAACTCTAGATTCCATCTCTAATTCCGTTTCACTTGGAAACAATTTGGAGAGAGGCCCCTCTCCCTTCTTGGTAAGACTAGCAAGGAAAATTGAGGTAAGGCCTGCCATTGGAATAAGGTAAGCCATTCCAATTTTATCAAGAGTAAGAGATCCAGAAATGAAACCTAAGCCTGTGGCAAATAGTAATCCCAAACCCGTACCCATCAGTAATCTGTGAGCACTTTCTGCTGGGGTCATATGACTCCCATTCCATTATCATCCATGAAACCAGCGATAACCTAGTAGGTTTCACGCATTAATTTGTGAATCTTGTATGGTAGAAGAGCTCTATTCACTGGAGTCACTTCTAGGATTCTGGCATCGTCCCTTCTGCGAATGTCCTGCAAGAGAGGGTGTCTACTTTTCTTGTGCAAAGCTAATAGTGTGGGCTTATCAACTTCCAAAGCAGATCTGACTACGTTGACAAATTCCTCAGACTCAACTGCAAATTTACCAATCTCATCGATTACGATCACCTCTGAATAATCTCTAGCATGTTCAATAGCAGGTATAGCAACGCTGTCTAGGGATTCAGTATCAATTCCATATCCAAGAACTCTCAATCTGCTATCAATATCTTTGTGAGCCATTACAGCCTCATCACCAGTGAATATGTCTATCACTTTGTATCCAACTCGTTCAGAACCTTCCATTATAGGCTCAGTTCTCATTCCGCCAATGATGTCTGTGTTTTCGCCATCGCCGCCTCTAGCGTTAATTTCTCTCTTCCTTTCATCCTCGAGCATCTCTAGGACCTTTGCCAATACAGCAGACTTTCCAGATCTTGGTAATCCGGTAATTCCGATTTTTGGATGTATGCCCATGGTCAACCACTCAAACAGTCAAGAACAAATTGCTCTGGCTCTTCGTAAGTAGGTACTATAAATAAAATGTATGGGAAAATTGGTGAATTTTCTTGTTTCCGGAAAGTCAAACACGACTTTCGACAAATTAGTCCTTGGAAAATTCAGGTCTAGGTTTCTATTTTCATTTTCGCTTATTGATTATATCTTCATCACCTGGAAGTGGCAATGCGATAAAATCTCTTCCAAGAGCAGCGTTTTCCCAAGATTTTGATACCCATTCCAGGATATTGTTCAAGTCACTTTTCTCTAGTCCTGCCGCTTCACAAATTGATGTTAGAACTTTTATCTCTGCTTTGTCGTAATCACCATCTACAGACGCTAACAAAGCAGAATCTCTCAATGCTAACCGTATAGTTGAGGTTTCCATCCCTTCTAAAACCGAGTCTAAGTCAGGTGGCTGCGTCAGCAATTGACGCACTTCTTCTCTGCTTTCAGGGTGTAACATCATTGAACCCATCGCAGCTTCAATAGCAGAGATTTCTTCTCTAACAAGGGCACCGTCCGAGGCTGCAACTAAAACTAGGGTGCAGGCGATTTTTCTGCGCTGCTCCTCGGATAGTGAGAGTGCGGCGTCGGGTAACAGACAATCACCTTGAAAGATTGTTCAACAAGTCATATCCTGCTTGCATCCAAGCATATCCTTCTACAGTCCAAGAGAGTAGTCTATTGATAGCATCTGGCGACAAGTCGAGGTGTTCTGCAATTTTGTCCAGAGCCTCTCTCTCATCTTCATCGACTGTCCCATCTGAGGCGGCCATAAGGACAGCATCTCTTAGAGCAAGTCTGCCAGCTTCTTCTCCTAAACCGTCTAGGCACTTTTCCAAGCTTGGAGGATTTTTCAATGCAGATCTAATACTATCTCTTTGTTTTGGGGAAAGTAAAGCTGTACCAAGTCTTTGCTCGAACATTGCCATTTCTTCAACAGTCAATTCATTGTCTACACGGGTCATGTAAGCCAACAACATAGCATAAGCAAATCTTTCAGATTGTGGTAACTTGTGAACAGTATCTGGTAGCATTGAATGACGCTGGTACGTCGTATGTATTGAATGCCTCGCTAAAATCGACTGCTTGAAATGTAACTAGGACCCCAAATTAACATGGCCGAGGTTGTAATCTACACCAATCGCGGCTGCCAGTATTGCGTCATGGCAAAGCACTACCTTGATTCGAAAAAGATCCAATACACCGAAAAAAAGCTAGGTAAGTCAAGATCGGTGGACCAAGAGTTTGCGGTGATGACAAATAATGCAAAGAAAATACCACAGATATTTATCGCTGGTGAATGGATTGGTGGTTATGAAGAATTACTGAAGTACGATAAAGCAGGCGAACTTGATTGGCGACTGGGATTAGAAGACAAACCCAAGGTTGGATTTGTTCAAAAGATCACACGTCTATTCAAGGGAGAGAAGTACTAATTTCTTTGAATGCAATTTCTCTTTGTCCAAGGTAATTTAGAACACCCCAGAGGCTCGAATTTAGGTAGAAAACAATTCGAGGGTTGAATCCCCATGATACGGTTCCAATGTAATAGCATGCAGAAGACCCAACCCATCCAATGGTATACAACCCCATGCTCGCAGGGATAGTCCACCTCGTATCTCGCTCAGAGTTAAATGTCCATATTCGGTGAGTCCAGTGGGCTAAAAATGAACCTAATACCCATGCTATCGACCATGAAATAGTTGGCCAGTAACCACCTTCTGGTAAAACAAAAATCATAACTTCAAACAATAGAATAAACACCGAGAAATTAACTCCCGCAGTCAGTAAATATCTGCGAAATGTTCCATGGTTTCCTAGCATCTAATCATCCTCAGAAATTACATCCGATTTTTTCCCTGTAGGAATATTTCTAAGCGATGCATTATCGCTCTGTATAGCATCTAAAATCTCATAGTCGATTTTGAGACTTCTAGCTAATTCTCGCAAAGCAAGCGTATCCTTTGGGAGACATTTGCCGCCGAAACCTCGGTTTAAGCCCATTAATGGCTCTAGATGCGAGTCGCCGATTGGTTGGTCTTGAGGAGCTGTGATTATCTCACGAATACTGTCCCATGATATGCCCATAGCCATACACAAATCATGCATCTGATTTGCAAAGATAACTTTCAGAGCGTAGAAATTATTCTTTGTATATTTCACCATTTCAGCTTCAGTACTGGAAATATGGAAAGTAGCGTCACCGACAAGAACACCTGCAGTTCTATGATGCTTAAACACCAAATCCGCTACATCTTGGTGTTCAGTTCCTACAACTAAGATTCTCTGATTTCCAAAATCGTGTAACCTGCGCCTTTCAACTAAAAATTCTGGAGAGTATGCTATCTTTAGACTTGGGTAATTTGCTTGAAGTTTTGCTGTTGTTCCAGGTACGACTGTACTCTTAATTACTGCAATAAACCCATCAGGTAATTGCGAGAGAACTTCCTCAACAATACTAGTGTCACATGCTCCATCTTCGGTAGAAGGAGTTGGTACAGCAATGTATGCCATATCACAATTTTCGGTTACATCTTGGATTGATGTACCTCTGATTGGATCATGAACAAACAAGTCATGAGCATCACTGAAACAATGCTCAATTGCTCCACCAACCATGCCTGCCCCAATAATTCCGATTTTCATTTTTTCACCCATCAATCTTGAAAACACCGCTCTCAACCATTTTCCCGGCCCTGACTAAGCCTTCAGGTGTCCCGCAATCTATCCACGTATTATCTCCCACGCTGATAATCTTAGCAGCACCTTCTTTCAGATATTGTCTAGTTACATTCGAAATAGAAAAGTTTTGTTCCCCTTGAACAGAGTCTAGCCTTCTCCAAAAGGTCTTATCAAAAATGTATATGCCGCCAATAGCAAGATTTCCAACAAACTCAGATGGCTTTTCGATAACATCAACAATCTCTCCGTTTTTTTCAACAGCAATTCCAAATTCAGAAGGATTCTCAACTTCTCTAGTCAGGAAAATTGCCCCACTTGTAAATGAATTCACTTCGGTTCTTATATCGATATTTGTTATGTTATCTGAAAACCAAATTAGCAAATTGCAATTCTGGTTTCCTTCTCTTGCTAATTGTAATGCTGCAGCAACTCCGCGAGGTTCTTCCTCCAAGACGTAATTTGCCTTTTCACCCACATGTTGCCTTATTTTGTCTATGAATTTATTTCCAATAATTGTGATATCGGTAATCCCTGCATTGGTTATCGTCTGCAATGCGTAATCAATGATTGGTTTACCATTGAGTGGTAGAAGGGTTTTGTGAGTGAACCTAGTCATTGGAAACAGCCGACTCCCGTGTCCGCCAGCCACAATGATTGCCTTCATCTTGTATCCCTGTGCTTTGCTGTTATTGAATCAATTGGAATCCTTATCGATTTTAGCAGTGTCAGAAAATATTCCATCTTTCGCATTTTTCTCAAAGTAGTCGGTTTTTACTAAGTCTCCTAGTCTTTCAACGCCGTATTCAATTATATCTGGGTCACTTGATTCTGCAATTTCCCATCTTTTCTGAGCCATTTTTGCGTATCTTTTGTTTGCACCTTCTACCATAATTTCTGTTGATGTCAAATCTCCTTCCATACCTGAGTATTTTTGCCCTTCAGCGATTGCATCTCTTCTTACTGGTTTTTGACCTAGTTTGAAATCAGTTTTACCCCAATCTGGCCCCGACGGATCAACACCTCTCATAAGAATTGGATTTTCTTCCCTCATTTCAGATGATATCCATTCAGAGAGGTGTTCCATGTATGCTTCATATCTTTCATCCTTATCGCTTATGTCAAGCAAATGCGTCATGTCAAATTTCTGGGCAAATACTTCCTCATCCTGGTAGAGAACAAATCCTACTATGACTCCAAGCAATCCTCCACCAAGTAATACCATATGATTTCCAAAAACCAGCGGATCCGGCATAACCATCCCTGATATTATACCGAATGTGACTAGGATAATACCAACGATTAGGAAAACAGAATATATGTTTTTACGGAATTTGAAACGACTCAATTCTTTGACCGAATCCTCCATGAAAACCACATCATCCTAGTAGGGATATTATGTCGTCTGTCATAGAAGGTGTTGAATTATTCTCCTGCGTGAGCACAGAATCTCTCATGTTTATGTGTTGCCTAGGCTCAAGGGCTAACTTCTCTAGAACCATTGACAAAACCTCCTGAACTCTAGCGGTTTGTTGACCTTGAGATATAATCATTCTCTCAAGAGATTCAAGTGTTTCAAAAGAACGATCTGTAGACATATCTAGAGCCACTTTTTGAGCCTCCATTGCTTCTTCTTGCCTAGCGAGTAATTCTCTGGCAGCAGGGCTACCGATTGCATCTCTCCTGTGGAGTTCCTCAAGTGCTTGCCTCAGGTCTTTAGTTGTCAAATCAAGAGCTCTTTTCATATCGCAAATTTGGTCCACAGCAATATTTAGTTCGTTTTGCAGATTCGACGCCTTATGTCTCAGATGGCTTCTTGCACTTGCTTGTATTACAGATTCTGAAAGGAAGGCGCCAATAAATCCCGCAATGATTGCGAGATTTGGTCTAACTTCCATAACTACCATTATCCCCCATGTAGTTACGCCGACGATTGTGGAACGGATTATGCCCATCAATGTATAATTGGGTGCCCGCCTTATATTGAAACAAAGCAGGGTATCCGTGGGCCCCCATTATTCATCTGGTACAAAACAGTCATCGTCTACTTCATGTATCTGGCCAGTCATCAACAGATGATCTAGTGCTTCATTACATTCGTCTTCTGATATCCCGTTTTCAGTCAATGGAGAAAATAAGTCTCGAATCTCAACCCAGCTTGCGCCCTTACCAACTTTTTCTTGTGCTAGAATTAACATCATTTGGGCTGTTACTGCTAGCAATGGGTCATCACATCCATCATCTGGCAGTAAGGATAGGAATGTTCCAGCCGGGTGTGGCTCTTCGTCTACTATCTCTTCGATTCTGTTTGCCAAGTGCTTGATGGGTAGTGGCAGATCAAAGCAATCAAACAAATTTGTTTGCCCTTTTGGAATTTCTCTGATATCCTCAAGATCGACTCTATTCTGTATAGTTTCTAGTCTGTGAAGTCTCTGTGAAAGTTGTATCCTTTCTCGTTCCAAATCTAGTTTTAAGATTTTTAATTCTTGGCTCGCCTTTTCAACTAACCAATCCTCTAATTTGAAGTTAGGGTCAATCCCCAACATGGCATCAACTAATTTTTTCACAGCAGGAGGCATTTGGTCGACCCTCACCCGACCTTCGTTCTTATCACGGCTATCCTCCGCCATGAACTTAGTCTCGGTTGTGGCGCTCCATAAAGGTACAGTTTGGCTTTTGACCATCAGTTCTATTGCATAACTAAATGACTGCGCGACTATCGTGATGGTAAAACATCTCCACAGGCAACAGCCCCCAACTGAATGCCGGTTTTGTGGAGGGGCGCGTTCATGTAGGTGCTTCCTGTGCCCGTGCTATGAGCGACCACCGTATCGCAATCCTGCCCGGCGACGGAACTGGAAGAGAAGTGGCGCTTGAGGCGACACGAATTCTTGATACGGTTCAGGCACATACAAATCATGGGTTTGAGCAAACCGTAATCCAGTGCGGCGGTAAGAACTATCTGGATACAGGAGAAGAATGGGCAGAAGGCTCTTTCGAATTCTGTCGTGATGAAGCAGATGCGATTTATTTGGGAGCAATTGGGCACCCTGGAGCAAGGCTTCCGAATGGAGATTTGGCAGGCGGGTCTGTCATCCTAGGAATGCGTTCTGGATTGGATCTCTTTGCAAATGTTAGACCTATCAAACTCTATGAGGGAGTTCCGCACAAGGTCCATGGTAAATTTACTCAAATATGGGAGCCAGGCATGGTCGATATGACAATTCTCAGAGAGAATACTGAGGGTTTGTACCACTCGCTTCTACGAAGGAGTGCAGACAGGGCATTGGGGCGAGAAGAATACATGCCTCCGCAACTACAGTTCCCAGGTCTAGAAGGAGAGGTTGCTTACGACCCAAGGCCAATTTCAGAAAAAGGCACTGA
>MDTC01044570.1_pt1 | contig 14320 bp, 12 predicted proteins | sample 811181 | NCBI WGS metagenome assembly MDTC01 (sample SAMN05326644, study PRJNA326480) | marine metagenome | isolation source: seawater | place: Pacific Ocean: North | collected 2011 | reverse complement strand
TCTGGGTGGACTCGAACCACCGACCTCACCCTTATCAGGGGTGCGCTCTAACCAAGCTGAGCTACAGACCCGTTTTGAACGGAAGCGCATTTTAACTTTAATCTATAAAAGATAAAAGAGATTAGATGTGCTAATTTTACTGACTTTTTTGAGACTCATAAAGACTGAAGTAAACATAAACCCATGGGATGATTACTACGTATTCGATAATACCCAAAATTATTAACTGAACAATACCTTGATCTAACATCAAAGAAAATATTGCTGATAGTACCGCTGTTAGCAATACAAAACTCAGTGTTAAAAGAAACAACGTTCCTCCATGCTCATCAGTTCTCTCCCAAGATAATTTTAAAGAATCAGTAACACCCTTTCCCTCAAGCATAATAAATGCTGGGAATAAGGCCAATCTCGCAGCAAGGTATACTCCTGGCAGGATCAATAACAGAAGGCCAAAAAATACTACTATTATACTTAAGACATAAGCTCCAAATAACGGAAAGAATTTCTGTATTCCAGCAAACAAAGCACTCATAGGTTCCAATTCTGAAGAAGAGCTTTTAGCATTGAATGTTAGATAAAGACTGCCCAAGAAACCAACACTTAGAACGGTTCCAACTAAACTAAGTATTCCAATAGAAAAAATATTTCCTCCAAAATAATCAGCTATATTTTCAGGAGAAATATATTCAAGAGGCATTAATAAATATGCAGTAGCTATCTCAACTGCAAATACTGGAGCAGCGAGGATGGCAAAATACTGCCAGTTATTAAAATAGAAATTCCAGGCATTATTAAATTGATTCATAAAAGCATTGTAAAGTATTATGGGTTTATGAGTAATAAAACAATCCTTCATTTCGCATTAATTTTTTTATTGGTTAACTGTTCAAATCAATCTTCTGATTTTTCATATCCAGAGTCTTCTAAAGATAGTTTTACTGAAATCATTCATGGATATGAAATTGAAGATTCATACAGATGGCTTGAAGATTTTACCAGTGAAGAATCAAAAGACTGGGTTAGTCGACAAAATAAATTTACACAACAGTTTATTGGAAAAAATAAATACAAAAAATATATTAATAAAAACTTAAAAAAAATCTGGGAAACTGAATCTATAAGTACTCCATATAAAATTAAAGATAAAACTTTCTATTATTTCAATGACGGAACTTGGCAACAAAGCAAACTTATGATTCAAGATTGTGAGGATTGTGAAGCTAGAGTTCTTCTTGATCCTAACAAATTTTCAGAAGATGGAACCATATCACTTGGTGGTACTAGTGTGAGCAATAATGCAACATTATTAGCCTATTCGGTTTCTGATGGAGGTTCTGACTGGAGAACTTGGAAAGTGTTGAATATTAATACAGGTGAAGTTCTCCTAGATGAAATTAAATGGGCGAAATTCTCAAGCGCTTCATGGGAGAATGATGATTCTGGTTTCTATTATCAAAAATATGAGGAACCCAAAAATGAGCTTCTAAAAGAGGTTAATACCGCGCCTAAATTAATGTTCCATAAATTAGGAACTACTCAATCAGAGGATCAAATAGTATTTGAAAATCCAAATCAACCTAGATGGGGATGGGGAATTAATGTCCTAAATGATACTGAGGTTAAATTTCTTACCATCTCTGATGGAACTGATGAAAGAAATAGACTATATGTTCAATTAAAGAAAGGAGGTGCGTTTATACCATTAATAGATGAATTAATTGGCGCATATCAATATTTAGATTATAAGGATGATCTTTACTGGTTTTACTCAACGGAAAATGCAAAAAATGGGAAAGTTGCCTCATTACAAATTAAGAATGGCTCCTTTATATGGAATGATTTAATCAAAGAAACTTCTAACTCCATAAGAAGTGTGAATCTTATTAATAACTCCATCGCAGTTACATATCTCATTGATACTTTTGCAGAGGTACAGTTTTATTCCTTGGATGGAACATATATAAAATCGCTTGTAATGCCAGAAAAGGGTTCTATCGCAGGCTTTAGTGGTCGCCTTGAAGATACCTCAACATTCTTTTCTTTCACTAACTTTGTAACACCAAAAAAAATCTATGAGATAGATCTTGAAACAATGTCCAAGAAGGTGTTTTGGGAGGAAGCCCTCATATCTTTTAATTCTAATGATTATGTTTCTGATTTTAAATTTTATGAATCTAAAGATGGTACCAAGATACCCATCCATATTAGCTACAAAAAATCATTAAATATTAATCAAGATACTCCAGTTTTAATTTACGGCTATGGGGGGTTTAATATTTCTATCCTTCCCAGCTTTAGTAAAAGATTTTTATCATGGATGAATCAAGGAGGAGTTGTTGCTGTTGCCAATCTTCGTGGTGGAGGAGAATACGGTGATGTATGGCATGAAAATGGAATGCTTTTCAATAAACAAAATGTATTTGATGATTTTGCATACGCCGCTAAGTATCTTCATAATGAAGCAATTGGATCGCCAGAGTCAACAGCAATTCAAGGCGGTTCTAATGGCGGCCTTTTGGTTGCAGCTACAATGTTACAGAATCCTGACTTATTTAAAGTTGCTATTCCTCAGGTTGGTGTTCTTGATATGCTCAGATTTCATAAATTTACTATTGGCTGGGCATGGGAAAGTGATTATGGGTCTCCTGATAATAAAAAAGAATTTGAAAATTTGCTTGCCTATTCTCCCCTTCACAATATTAAAAAAGATCAATGTTACCCAGCTACCCTAATCACTACTGCAGAGAGAGACGATAGAGTAGTCCCTTCACATTCTTTTAAGTTCGCAGCAAAGCTTCAGGAATATCAGGGATGTGATAAGCCAATTTTGATTCGAATTGAAGGAAGGGCTGGTCATGGAGCTGGAACTCCAAAAGATAAACAAATTAATCAAATTGCCGAGATATATGGGTATGCCTTGTCTGTAATTAATGAATAATTATTGAATATCTAATAATTCTATATCAAAAATTAAAATAGAATTTGAAGGAATCCCCGGCCTCCCTTCATCTCCATAAGCCAAACTTGGATCAATATATACACGCCATTTATCATTCTTTTTCATTAAAGAAATAATTTTTTGGCATCCCTCTATAAGGCTAGATAATTGTATGGTTAGAGGCTGGTTCGATTCAGTAGAGCTCCAAAAAACGGTTCCATCAGTCAGTGTTCCATGAAAATGTGCGGTAATAGTATCTGATAAGCCTGGTGATTTAGAGCTATTATCCCCATTTTCCAAGACTGCATAATGAAGACCTTGTTCAACAACATGTATACCCTCAAATGACTGATTTTCAATAAAAAATTTTAAGTTAGCTATCTGTTTTACATTTGGACTATCTTGCACACAACTTGCTATAAAAATTAAAACTGAGAACAAAATTATATTTTTCATTATGTAATCTTTATTTTTAAAAACTTTCTTTTACCAACTTGATAAATAGCTTCGGATCCACTTTTGATTTCAAGTTTTGGATCTAACACTTTTTCTAAGTCAATTTTTACACCGCCCTGTTTTATGAGTCTCATTGCCTCAGAAGTACTAGAAGTCATTTCAGTATTTTTTAAGAGATTAGTTAAAGGAATAGAGCTTGCATCTATTTGAATGGAAATCTCTTTAATTTCCTCAGGCAGACTTCCTTTTTGGAATCTTTTTAAAAATATTTCTTTGCATATTACTCCATTGCCAGTCCCATGAAATCTATCAACCAGCTCATCAGCAAGAATAAATTTAATATCTCTTGGGTTAGAGCCCTCATCAACCTGTTGTTTTAAATCCTTTATTTCCTTCTCTGATATAAAACTTAATAACTCAAACCACCTCCACATTAACTCATCTGAAATAGACATAATTTTGCCAAACATTTCTTCTGGTTTCTCATCAATACCAATAAAATTATTTAGAGACTTAGACATTTTGTTTGTACCATCTAGGCCCTCCAATATAGGTACTGTCAATACAACTTGCGGCTCTTGATTGTATGCTCTTTGCAATTCTCTTCCGACTAATAAATTAAACTTTTGATCTGTTCCCCCACACTCAACATCAGCATTTAATGCAACAGAATCATACCCCTGTACTAAAGGATATAGGAATTCATGAACTGCAATACTTTGATTCGAATTATAGCGCTTATTAAAATCGTCACGTTCAAGCATTCTTGCAACGTTATATTTAGAAGCCAAACCAATGAGGCCTGAAGCTCCAAGATCATTGCACCATTCTGAATTAAATCTAACCTCAGTTAATTCTTTTTTAAGAATTTTAAAAACCTGTTTCTCATATGTTTTTGCATTTTCGATGAGCTCATCGGAATTTAGCGTTGGTCTAGTTTTATTCTTTCCTGAAGGGTCACCTATTTGTCCAGTGAAATCACCAATTAAAAATATCACCTTATGCCCAAGATCTTGGAAGTGTCTTAATTTATTTAAGAGAACTGTGTGACCAAGATGAAGATCCGGTGCGGTTGGATCAAATCCAGCTTTTATAATTAGTTGTTTACCAGATTCTAGTTTCTTTTTAAGATCAGATTCTGTAAGAATCTCATCTGTTCCTCTTTTAATTAATGATATGGCTTCATTCATATACCTATCATAGTATTTTTCATCAATTAATAGAATGAGTAAGTTGCTACTTAAGGCTATAAGATTAAAATAAACATATGACAATCTATAAAAGCAAATTCATTTCTGAATCACTAATTGTTCCAAACCTCATAAAAAAAACAGAGTTTTTAAATGATCCGTCTATTTCAAGTAATGCAGAGGAGATAATAAAAGCTTGCAGAAAAAATAAAAAAGAGAGAACTAAATTAGATGCATTTTTAAGTGAATACGGACTAGATAATGAAGAAGGTGTTGCCTTAATGTGTCTTGCTGAATCAATATTAAGAATTCCAGATAGTAAAACAAGAGACTTGATAATCTCAGAAAGACTTTCAGAGGGTAGCTGGATAGAACACTTAAATAAAGCCGATAGTTTATTTGTAAATGCTTCAACTTGGGGTCTGCTTTTGGCAGGCAAGATTGTTAAAACTCCACCAGAATGGTCAGAAAATCCAAATAACTTTTTAAGATCAATAGTTTCAAAGTCTGGAGAATTTCCAATAAGAAATGCTGTCATTGCTGCAATGCATATACTAAGCCAAGAGTTTGTTATGGGCAGAGACTTTAAAGATATTAATAAGATAGCAAATATTAGTGAATCCATTTACTCATTTGATATGTTGGGTGAGGCTGCAAGAAATCAAAAACAAGCTGCTATTTATTACTCTGCATATGAAAATGCTATTGAGGAAGTTGGCAAATTAAATCTTATAAAAAATACTAATAACGGTGTTTCAATAAAAATTTCTGCTCTTTGCCCAAGTTATGAGATGAGAAAATATGAAGATATTAAATTAAACCTCATCCCAAAACTTATATCCTTAACTGAGCTTGGAATGTCTAAAAATGTGGAGATAACCATTGATGCTGAGGAGCAAGATAGGTTAGCTATAAGCCTAGAGATAATTAAAATAATGGCTAGCTCAAAAAAAATAAAAGATTGGCCTGGGTTTGGTATGGCATTACAAGCTTATGGAAAGAGGTGTATGAACTCAGTAGACTGGCTAGAAGCGCTCCTTAAAACCAGATCACCAATGCACCTTAGACTTGTAAAAGGGGCTTATTGGGATTACGAAATAAAGCAATCACAAGTTCTTGGCCATGATAACTACTCTGTTTTTACTAAAAAATCTATTACAGACCTATCTTACCTTGCCTGCGCAAAAAGAATATTTGAAATTGAATCAATTTATCCAAAATTTGCTACTCATAATGCTCATACGGTTTCAGCTATTAATTACTTGGGGCAAGGAAAAAAGTATGAGTTTCAAAGATTGTTTGGAATGGGAGAGCTTTTATATAAGTGCGCTGACAAGGCTTTAAATAACTCTATTAAAACTTCTATTTATGCTCCTATTGGCAAATATAAAGATCTGCTACCATACCTAGTAAGAAGACTTCTTGAAAATGGTGCCAATAGTTCATTTATCAATAGGTTACTAGATCCACAAACAGACCCTTCATGGCTGGCTTCTGGGCCGCAACTTAAAATTAAAAATGAAAAAAAAGACATACCACTTCCACATAATATTTTTATTAATAGAAATAATTCTAAAGGCATAGATATATCAGAAATGGAAAATCTTAAATTAATTGATAAGCGTTTTAAAGAGTATAAAAAGAAAAAAATTCATGCAGAATCAATTTATAGTAATAGATCAACAAATGGTGCTATTAAAAATACTGTGGTATCTATTGCTGATAATTCTGAAATCGGCTCAGTGGTTTTTGACGATATTACTACCCTTAAAGATTCTCTTGATTCCAGTTCCAACTCTGATTGGAAAAAAATTAACGTAAAAGAAAGAGCTAGAATACTTAAAGATATTTCTGATGAAATTGAATCAGATCCTTATGAAATTATCTATTACCTAATGCATGAAGCCGGTAAAACAATTCAGAACTCTATTGATGAAATAAGAGAAGCTGTTGATTTTTTAAGGTATTACTCAAATCAGATGATTGATATTGAAGCAGGTGATAGTTGCTTAGAGGGACCAACTGGTGAATTAAACACACTGTCTTATTCAGCTAAAGGACATTTTTTATGCATAAGTCCATGGAACTTTCCAGTTGCAATATTAATAGGTCAAATAAGTGCTGCTCTTATAACTGGAAATAAAGTAACCATTAAACCATCTGAGTATACTTCTATACTGGGCTATATAATCATTAAAAAATTTCATAACAATGGAGTTCCACTTGATTCACTAGAGCTAGTTCTCGGCGACGGTAGGTATGGAAATATTCTTTCAACAATTAATAGCCTTAATGGCGTAGCATTTACAGGCTCTTTACCAACAGCAAAAAAAATACAAAACAATCTAAATAATAATCAAAAAGGAATAATTCCTCTTATAGCTGAAACTGGAGGCATAAATGCCATGATTGTAGATTCTAGTGCCCTCCTCGAACAAGCAACTGATGATATTGTTAGATCTGCTTTCGATAGCGCAGGTCAGCGGTGTTCGGCTTTACGAGTTTTGTATATTCAAGATGAAATTTATGATGATTTACTTGAAATGATTAAAGGGAATATGCAAGAACTAAAAATTGGTAATCCAGAAAATTTAGATACTGATATCGGACCAATTATTAATGTAGTATCTAAAAATAAGCTTGATGCTTACATAGAAGAAAATATAAAAAAAGGCTTCAATGTATATCAAAGTGAATCTAGCGTGAAGGAAGGTTTTGTGTCTCCAACAATTATAGAAATTAATCAATTCAGCGATTTGAATTCAGAACAATTTGGTCCAATTCTTCATGTCATGAAATTTAAGTCTTCAAAAATTAATAATCTCATCTCTGATATCAATCAAAGTGGATATGGTTTAACCATGGGTATTCATACAAGAATTGAGACAAGGGCGGATATATTTAGTCAACAATGCAATATTGGCAATATTTATATCAATAGAGATATTGTAGGAGCAGTTGTTGGATCCCAACCTTTTGGAGGCCGAGGTTTGTCAGGCAGTGGCTTCAAAGCAGGCGGACCAAACTACTTAATCCAATTCCTTAATGAAAAAGTTGTTTCAAAAAATTCTGTTGCTTTTGGAGGAAACGCAGAGCTACTTAATATTCAAGAAGAATAATGATTGGATTTAAAAAAGTACCCTCAAAAAGCATTCTACTTATTTTTATATTATCTGTTTTTTTAATAATGCTTTTATATGCCGACTTAATTACTGATGAGTCATTGCCAGAAGAAACTATAGAGATAAGCGAAGTATTTGATGGAAAAATTTCTGATGCAATATCTTATAGAATCCATGAAGTAGCCGATGGTGAAAATTTATCAATTATATTTGAGGACTTTCAATTGCCTTTAATTACTGCATATAAAATTTTTAGGCTTGATAAAAATAATTTTCTATCAAAAATAAAGCCCGGTGATGAAATGAAATTCACCTCTCTTGGCGAAGACATTATTACTATTGAAATTAAGAAAGATAATATTAATTCGATACGAATTGATATTGCAGATGACATATCTATTAAAAAAATATCAAAAGATGTTGAATTGGTGAAATCATTTAAAAGTGGTGTAATAAAAAAATCTTTTTATGAGGATGCCATTGATGCAGGTATTCCTGATTCAGTTATTATGGACTTTGCATATATTCTTGGATGGGATATTGATTTTGTCTTTGACATTCGAGAGGGTGATTCTTTTTATGTGATTTATGAGACTCCTGTTTCAAATGGAGAGAACGTCCAAAATGGAGATATAGTTACAGCTAAATTTATAAATCAAGGAAAGATATACTCAGCTAATAGATTTTTTACAGATACAAATAAAAAAGAGTTTTTTGATGATAATGGAAATAATATGCAAAAAGCTTTCTTAAGAGCTCCTTTAGATTTTGCCTACATCAGTTCACATTTCAATCCAAATAGGATGCATCCTATTCTTCATACAATTAGAGCTCACAATGGCGTTGATTATGCAGCTAAAACTGGATCACCGGTTAGAACTACTGGAAATGGGACTGTTCACTTCGCTGGTCGAAGAAATGGGTGTGGTAATGAGATAGTAATAAAGCATTCTAATAATTACTCAACAAGATATTGCCATTTAGATAGTTTTAAGAATGGCATTAAAAAAGGAAAAAAAGTAATACAAGGTCAAACTATCGGTTTTGTTGGAAGCACTGGTCTTGCAACAGGACCACATCTTCACTATGAATTTAAAATTGGCAATAAACATGTTGATCCAGTAAAAATAAAACTTCCATCGGCTGAGCCTATCAATGAAAAACTTAGGCCTGATTTTGATACACTATTAAAAAACAATAAGTTAATGTTATCTAAGTTGGAGTCTTTGTATCCCACAAAAAATGAATAAAAATATTTATATTGGAGCAATGTCAGGTACCAGCCATGATGCTGTTGACGTTTCAATTATAGAAGTAATAAATAGTCGAGTTCAGCTTAAATACTTCTACTCTTTAAGCTTGCCTATTAAATTAAAAACAAAAGTTAGAAACGCAATAGAATCTAATCACATCTCATTAACAGACTTAGGAAAACTTAATAAAGAAATAGGATTTCTATTCTCAAAAGCCATAAACTTAGCTATTGATAACAGTAATATAAAAAAATCTAAAATTGTTTGTGCTTCAATATCAGGTCAGACTATTAGGCACGAAATAAATAAAAAATATCCCTTTTCAATGCAAATTGGAGATCCAAATGTGGTATCTAAAGAAATTAATCTGCCAGTTGTGAGTGATTTTAGAAATATGCATATTGCACTTGGGGGAGATGGGGCTCCCCTTGTAACAGAATTTCATAACCAAATTTTTTATAAGCCTAAATGCACTAGAATAATCTTAAATATAGGAGGAATATCAAATTATTCATATGTAAATAATAAGACATCTATTTGGGGATCTGATGTAGGCCCAGGCAATGCAATTATGGATGCATATTGTGATAAATTTCTTAATAAACCTTTTGATCGCAAGGGTTCTTTAGCTTCAAAGGGGACTATAAATAAAACAGAACTCAGGCGATTACTCAAAAATTCTTTTTTTAAGAAGTCATTCCCAAAATCAACAGGCAAAGAATTATTTAACTTAAATTTATTATCAAAAAAATTTCTAGACCTGCCCTCGGAGGATGTGTTAGCCACTCTTGCTGAATTTACAGCTGAATCATTTGCGTTAGCTATTAAAAAAAACAATCACCTATGTTCAGAATTAATAGTATGTGGTGGTGGTTCTAAGAATGAATATCTTCTTGGGAGAATAAAAAAATTACTAAATGTAAATGTAATGCTATCTAATCAGCTTGGTGTTGATGCTCAATCAATCGAGTCTATGGCATTTGCCTGGCTTGGATACAAAAGAATAAATGAAGAAAATTTAAAAATTCAATTAAGTGCTAATAAATTTACTAGAGGTCTGTTAGGGTCAGTTGTAAAATCTAAACGGTGAAAGATTCTCCACATCCACAGGTTGTTTTAGCATTTGGATTTTGAATGACAAACTTAGCTCCAGACAAATCTTCTATAAAATCTAAGGTAGACCCATATAAATAAGGATAAGACATTGAATCAATTAATACAGAAAAGTCTTTAAACTTAATCACATCATCATCAAAAGCCTCATTATCGTCAAACTTAAATCCGTATTGGAAGCCTGAGCAACCTCCTCCAGTTACATAAACTCTAAATTTAGAATTAGCACTATCCTGAAGAACATTTAAAATTCTTAGTGAAGCCGACTCTGTTAATGTAATGGACTGCGTTTCCATATTCTAAATACCACTTAATTTTTTAAGACTCAACCTATATTATATTAGAGAACAATATAAAATATTAATAAATTAATAATTCATTCAAATTATGGACAAAAATCTTATCATTTATTCCTCAACTGATGGTCAAACAGTTAGGATTTGTGAAAGAATAGCGAGCATAATTGGTAATACAAAAATAGTATCTATTGACGAGGCTGGAAACGAAATTATTACAAAATATGAAAAAGTAATAATTGGCGCAAGTATTCGTTATGGTAAACATAAGCCTGAGCTTTATGAGTATATAAATAAAAATTGTGATCACTTAATGGAAATTAATGCGTCTTTTTTTTCAGTAAATGTAGTTGCGCGTAAGCCAGAAAAAAACGTACCCTCAACAAACCCATATGTTCAAAAATTTTTATCCATTTCTCCATGGCGACCATCTTTGATTGGAGTATTTGCTGGAAAAATAGACTATCCGAGATACGGATTTTTAGATAAATTTATGATAAGACTTATAATGTGGATTACAAAGGGTCCTACTGATACAAAAAATGTTTATGAATTTACAAATTGGGATGATGTAGAGACTTTTGCCAAAAAGGTAAACACATAAAAGATATAATATTGATATTATATAAATATTAAGACAATCCTATAAAACATCAAATTGAATAAAATAGATAAATCAATCCAGCTTTTTAAAGAAGCTAAAACTTTAATGCCAGGAGGTGTTAACTCTCCAGTTCGTGCATTCAAAAATATTAACGGTAACCCAATATTTTTTGATAAAGCTAATGGTGCTTATTTGTATGATGCAGATGGCAATGAATATATAGATTACATTGGCTCATGGGGACCTATGATTATGGGTCACTCACATCCTGCTATTGTTAAAGCTATAAAAATGCAGGCAGAATTAGGAACTAGTTATGGCGCTCCTACGGGATTAGAGTCTAATGTTGCCTCTTTGATTATGGGATGCGTTCCATCTATAGAAAAAATTAGAATGGTTAATTCTGGAACTGAAGCGACCATGAGCGCTATAAGGCTTGCTAGGGGCTTCACAGGAAAAAATAAAATTATAAAATTTGATGGGTGTTATCACGGACATGTAGATTCATTACTAATAAAGGCTGGATCGGGCGTATCCACTTTTGGACTTCCAGACTCACCTGGCATTCCAGAAGAGTTGGCTAAACTTACAGTCACATGCCCTTATAATGACGTGGAAGCTTTCATCAAAATATTTAACTCAATAAAAGATGATCTCGCTGCTATTATAGTTGAACCGATTGCTGGCAATATGGGATTTATTCCAGGAACAGTTGATTTCTTAAATACGATTAGAGATCATGCAACATCAAACAATTCATTATTAATTTTTGATGAAGTTATGAGTGGCTTTAGAGTCTCTCTTGGTGGCGCACAAGAAATTTATGGAATAACTCCTGATCTAACAGCGCTGGGTAAAGTTATTGGAGGTGGTCTTCCAGTTGGAGCTTTTGGTGGTAAAAAAGAAATTATGGAGTACCTTGCTCCAGAGGGACCGGTATATCAGGCTGGCACTCTATCAGGGAATCCTCTTGCGATGGCAGCAGGAACAGCTCTTTTAAAATTAATAATTAATGAAAATCCTTACAAATCCCTCGAGAATAATGCTAAAAAATTATTATTAGGCATTAAAGAGCTAATGCTGTCAGCGGGAATACCATTTTCAATAAATCAAATAGGTGGAATGTTTGGTTTCTTTTTTTCAGAAAAACTACCGAAAAATATTCAAGACGTTTCTGAGTCAAATGACAAAATGTTTTGCTCTTTTCTTAATTCCGCTATTAACAATGGTATATACTTTGCTCCATCAAAATATGAAGCGGGCTTTATATCACACAAGCATGGCGATCAAGAAATAGATAAAACACTTGAAATAGTAAAAAAAATTATTAAAAGCGGAGATATAAATAATGAAATATGACATAAGCGCTCTTGGAAATGCTCTTGTAGATACTCAATATAAAGTTGATTACGATTTTCTTTCTGAAATTGGTCTTGAGGCAGATTCTATGACTTTGTCATCAACTGAAGAGCAAGCTCCAATTATAAATAAGCTTATTGAAATGGGATCAGAATCAATATCTGATTGTGGAGGCTCTGCTACCAATTCTCTAGTAGCTGCAGCAAATTATGGATCTAAATGTCATCATGTGTGTAGGGTTGCAGATGATGAAGATGGAAGAAAATATCTTGATAGTCTTCGCTCTGCTGGGGTCGAGCATATTGGTATTAGTTCTGAAAATTCAAATATGCCTACTGGTAAATGTTTAATATTAGTTACTCCTGATGCTAAGCGAACAATGAGCAGCATGCTCGGAGTGAGTGCATATTTAGGAGCCTCAGATATAAATTATGAAGTTGTTGAAAATTCAAAAATTTTTTATATTGAAGGTTATATGGTAACTAGTGATGATAACTTTAATGCTGTCATCTCTGTTTTAGAACACTTAAGGGGAAAAGATACGATCAAAGCTCTTTCCCTGTCAGATGCAGGGATTGTTCATGGTTTCCGTGACAAATTTGAATTAATTGAGTCGTATGGGATCGATATAATTTTTTGTAATGATGATGAGGCTGTAGCATTCTCAAATAAAGAAAATCTAAGCGAAGCAGAGGAATTTTATAAGTCTAAATCATTTATGACTGTTATCACCAAAGGCTCCGAAGGAAGCATTGTTGTTGAAAATGGAGTAGTACATTCAGCTAAGGCTGAAATGATAACGCCTGTTGATACAAATGGTGCTGGAGATATGTTTGCTGGATCTTTCATGCATGCATACCTTCAAGGTAAAGATATTCAAGAATGTGCAAGGTTTGGTAACTATGCATCTTCAAAGGTTGTCGAGACTTTTGGACCTAGATTAGATTCAGATAGATATAAAGAAGTTTTAAATAATTTGTAAAAAAGCTAGCTAATTTCTTCTGTATCTGATATTTTCTCCACCCTAAAAATCTTATAAATTCATCAATAAATGGTAAAAACAAAAACCTTAGCTTCAAAAAAAGCAGCAAAGAAACCACCAGTAAAAAAAGCCACAGCTAAAAAAGCAGTAGCTAAAAAGGCTCCAGCTAAAAAAACAGTGGCTAAAAAGGCTCCAGCTAAAAAAACAGTGGCTAAAAAGGCTCCAGCTAAAAAAACAGTGGCTAAAAAGGCTCCTCAAAAAATTGCTAACAACAAATCTAAGATTGCTCCATATAAATCTAAAAAAAATGAAAAGTATATGAGTGCTGCTATGAAGAGACACTTTGTAGCTGTCTTGCTTTTATGGAAAGAGCATCTACTTGACGAAATGCAAAAAACCTTTGACCATCTTAGAACAAAAGGAGAAACATATGCCGACCCTATGGATAGAGCTTCTCAAGAAGAAGAGTTTGCATTTGAACTTAGAACAAGAGATAGAGAAAGAAAACTTATAAGCAAAATTGCAGTTTCGCTTGAAAAAATAAAACAAGATGACTATGGCTGGTGTGATGCTTGCGGAGATGAAATTGGAATTAAAAGGTTGGAGGCCAGACCTACTGCAACTCATTGTATTGATTGCAAAACTCTTGATGAAATTAAAGAAAAACAGCTTAATGGATAACACCTTTAGTTAACTTGTGAAAACATTTGATAGATAATAATAAGATAAGCAAATTTGCTATATCTGTAGTAGAAAATCTTCAAAAAAATAACTTTCAAGCATACTTGGTTGGCGGATGCGTCAGAGATGCCCTTTCTGGAATAGAGCCAAAAGATTTTGATATAGCAACCAATGCTACCCCCGAGCAAGTCAGAAAGATTTTTAAAGCCTCTAGAATTATTGGCAAAAGATTTAAACTAGTGCATGTTTTTAATAGATCTGAACTCCTTGAAGTTGCGACATTTAGGTCTGGAAATAATCAAACCAATGATGATACAAATTTA
>MDTC01141989.1_pt1 | contig 14321 bp, 15 predicted proteins | sample 811181 | NCBI WGS metagenome assembly MDTC01 (sample SAMN05326644, study PRJNA326480) | marine metagenome | isolation source: seawater | place: Pacific Ocean: North | collected 2011 | reverse complement strand
TTCTTGACCAACCTTCATACCTTCTTGACCAACCTTCATACCTTCTTGACCAACCTTCATAACTTCTTGACCAACCTTCATACCTTCTTGACCGATCTTCATACCTTCTAGACCAATTTTGCCAGTTTCCACTCCAACTTTTTGACCAACCTTTACTGCTTGGCGTAGGGCATCACCTAATAACTTACCACCCGATATTTTTTTCTTGTATGTTTTTCTTTTTTTTGCTTTTATTTTAGACCGGGTTTTAACTCTTCTACTTCTAGTTCTTTTCTTTACTTTAGGATATAATTTCTTTGTTGTTTCTACTCTTCTTCTTTTAGTTCTTTTAGTTCTTTTAGTTCTTTTAGTTCTTTTAGTTCTTTTAGTTCTTTTAGTTCTTTTAGTTCTTTTTCTCCTCCAAAACTTACCACCTTCCATATAGAAAGAACCAATATTTTTTCCTCCTCCATCAGGATTCCAATAACTTCCCGTATCATCGACTTCAGGAACAATATCATCAAATCCCTTTGATAATTCTTCATCCTTCGAATTCACAATCACAACTCTATCATTTTTGACTTCTTTTATTATACCATCTTTTTTATCCCCTGTTCCATCTACCCATGATACTTTTAGACCAACTTGATATTTAATCGGTAAATCTAATTTTGCATCAATAGTATCATGATATTCTGGAACCATCATTTCTTTCATTCTCCCAACTCTTCCTTCTTCTTCCTTTCTTTCTTTAAAATATCGATTGACCCTGCGTTCAGAAAAAGGAATATCCTCTTTTTCCAAATAAATATCACGGATTTTATTTGATACATTAATATCATCATCTCCTAAATAAGATTCATCACCTTCTCCAGGATACAACATTTTGGCAGTTTCCAATCTTTGTTGTGCATCGAATAAGTCTTTTTTACTTGATAATCGTCCAACACTTTGTCTGCGTAATGCTCGCGCAGATTTCCTACTGCTGCCTCGCCCTGGTTCGCCGATTGTTTCAAATAATTTAGATTCGCGTATTTCTGATAAATGAGAATAAGGGTCAACCATTCCTTTTGCGAAAGAAAGATTTTGTTGGGCTTTTTGGAGTTTAATGGTATCCATCCATAATTTCCTGATTGATTCAACATTGTAAGGGTTATTGGCATGTGGTGAAACCTCCGGTTCACATAAGTGATACAATGTTTTGGGATCCTGAAGACTTCTTCTTGATCCATATGTTAAGATTCTTGTTAATGAACTTCTTGGTTCATATTGCATTAAATGATCGGGTATTCCTTCTTGTTCAACTTGTTCTGTTGAAAATTGTGAAAGGTGCCATCCATTTGGTCCTATAATTAAATCAAAATCTTGGATATCTCCATAGGGATGACTCTGTAACCCGTGTTCAAATAGTAAAAGAAGTATATCAAGGTTATATTTCGAATGTATTCCTAAACCAGTTTGATGAAATCGGGGATAACCAACGTTTACATCAATATTTATTTTATTTGCCGATAAGATAATATTTACCATTGTATTGATAGAAGATGCATGATTTATTAATCTAACATCAAAAATATTCTCCAAAAGCAATTGAGTAATTTTCAAACCATGTTGAGACATACTTTTTAAAGTCTCCATTGAAGCAGATACTATATTTTTATGATCATGAAGTTCATGCGCCCATGATAGTTCAGTCCTATTATCGTATCCAATCGAACGATAATCTATCAATGACTGAACCGTGAATAAAGGATTGGCAAAGTACATTAGATCACGACTTGCATCATCTTGATAGACACGGTTATCAATGTCCTGAATATCTTTGAATCGTAACAATCCATGGGACCCTGGTTGAATACTTCGAATAGCCCGGTGCAAAGTATCTTTATTCTCTTCTAAAAAAGAAGCTATTTCGTCTCCAAATTGATAGGAATCATCTTTATAATTTTTTCGGAGTTCTTCTTTTGCTCTAAGATTTAATAATTCACCTTTTCTCATACTCCCTTTTCCCACGACATTTGTTTGACTACGTAGGTCTTTGACAGTTAGTTTTCTTTTTTTCATTTCTTGGATGATAGATTCCATTCTATCTTGTTGCCATTCCCTAACACCGTATTGAAGGATCATATGGTTCAAAACCACCAATTTTTCCCAACCTACTGGTAAATTACTAACAGCATTTCGATATTTTTCAGACCTTTGATATGCTTCTGAAAGATATTCCATAAATATATATATTATAGCAAAATATTAAAATATAACATTAGTTAATGTAAATGCATCATCCATGACATATGAGCATTGTAACAATCAATAGATATTGTACCTAATCCAATTAAGAAATACATATGTCCTAATTTTCTATCTTCTTGTGTGGAAGCATTATTAAATTTTAATGTTTCATTCATAATTAATTCTTGAATATTTTCTTTATTATTCATATTGAAAACTTCATGTACTGGGATGTTATATATTAAACCATTTGGAGGGCATAATCTATTTTTTGTTTCTTGATCTAATTGAAGTCTATAATTCCAAATATCTTCAAGACTTCGATATAGTTTTTTTAATTTCACCATATTTAATGATGTAAACCAATTAATATTACATTCATAACCATATTGTTCGATTTGGGAAAATAAATCAATTATTTTTTGACGTATTACTTGACTTCGATCTTTATAGTAATCATTTTGGTCTAATTCATCAGATGCATTTAATTGAATTAATTGAATTAGTTCCTTTGACCGTTCAATACTTTCAATGGGTAATTCTTCTCTTGTATATGGATTATTTTGTTCCATCTCAATTAATTTTTGAAAAGATCTTATATCAAAGAACCAAATAAAATTATTATCATCTTTGTATGAATAAAAGTAGCGGTCATTTACTTCATTAATATTATCATATGTGAAGAAATCAGTATCATTATTACATAAATTCTTATTTATGAATCCAACTCCTCTTAATTTGTCGATTTTAGAGGGTCTTCTTTTAATTAATTTTTGGAGCTTAACAATAGTATCAATATCATTATTGTATTTCTTTAGAATATTGTATATATTTAATAATAAATCAAATACTTCACCTTTCGTTTTTAGATTCATATTATTTATATAGTCTCGTCTTCCTTTCCATTTCGCAGTATCTTTATTTTGATAATTCCATAAGGTGAGAATTATATCTTTTTTTAAGTAATCGGACATTTTATTTGTGAAGGTATCAATTTTGATTGTATTAGTTATTTCATTAATAAGGTACTTCCTTCGATGTTTATAACAATAACCATTATATCTTTTATTTACTTTATTATTACAGTTATTTTCAATACACATGTTTTATTTAATTCTTTGAAAAAAATATTTAAATAATATCACCCAAAATTAAAATTGGTGTTTCAAAACAAAATTTGAAAGTTTAATTTAATCAAGTTATAACAATATAAAGGAATAAGCAGTACTATAAATAGATCATAAAACAACTCAAACAACTCAAACAACTTAAACAACTTAAACAACTAAACAACTAAACAACTAAAATGGGTTCTGCTATTAAGGTTAAGGATATTGATCTTGAGAAGATTACTTTCTCAGCACCAAAGACTCTTGACAATGGAGGAAAGATGCTGTATCTAAATTATAATGGTGGTGTAAATCCACTTCGGACAACTGTCCCTGAATCGAAACTCCCTTTCGACCCTTCCTATTTCCCAGATAACGATAGTTCTGGAAAGTTCGCGGTTAAGGTGTCTATGTCGAACCTCGATGATAATAAGTCAATGAATGAATTCCATTCAAAGATGTCTGCAATTGATAATTTCCTAGTTTCAAAGGCAGTTGAGAATAGTCAGGCATGGTTTCGTAAGAAGCTGAGTCGTGATGCGGTTGAAGCTCTCTATACTCCAATGGTGAGGTGTTCGACTGATCCTGAAACGGGTGAACCAAATGGTAAGTATCCAGATTCATTTGCATTCAAGATTGTAAAGAAGGATGGTGTATTCCCACAGTTCTCTATTTATGATCAAAAGAAGACCGATTTTGATGTAAACAATGCAACTGAGAATCCAACTGATATTAGTAATATCCTTATTCAGGGTTCCCTAATTAAGACTATTATCAAGTGTAATGGTATCTGGATTGCTAATGGTAAGTTTGGATGTACTTGGAGGGCAGAGCAGATCCGAGTTAAACTTCCAGAGGGAGGTCTTCGTGAGTATGCCATTCTATCTGATTCTGATGATGAGGAAGCGGATTCTGAAGTTGTTACGGATGCGAAGGTTTTGACTACCATGCTTGAGGATTCTACTGACGATGAGGAGGAAGAAGTTAAGGAAGAGGATGAGGTCAAGGAACCAACTCCCCCTGTAAAGGCTGCAAAGAAGAGGGGTCGAACCGTCAAGGTAAAGAAGGATAAGAATTAAATAATATAGACTTGCGCGTATATTATTATGGATTAAAATATTACTATGAATTAAATATAATTAGGTATCATATATTTTTTATGCGTCGTTGGTGTAGGGGTTAGCATATCAGCCTTCCAAGCTGGAGTCCCGGGTTCGATTCCCGGACGATGCATATGGCACTTTGGTCTAGTGGTATGATTCTTGCTTTGGGTGCAAGAGGTCCTGGGTTCGATTCCCAGAAGTGCCCTTTAATTAAAATCAAGTACTATTTTTATACTATTTGAATTTAAACCTCTGGAAGCAGATTTAGATAATTCTTGTCTTTTCTTTCTTTCCTTCGTTGTTTTTCTATCTTTTTTAATTAAATTATAACTTTTATTCATGTCTTGTTCAATTGATTCATAATTCCCTTTAATATAATCAATGATTAAATTATCGATTGCCCATTTAAAGAAATTTAATTGACCAACAGTTGTTTCAATTGATTTATCATCATCATATTTAAATTGTATTCTATCTCTTCTACAAAACGGATCAAACCTTTTTTTAGAATATGATTTTAATTGTGCCTTATAAGAATGATATGTATTAAATTGTTTTAGTAAGTTATTATTCTTTTCTAAAAATGTCTTCGTTTTAGTTGGTGTTTCAAATATTAAATAATAAATATTATTCTTTTTTGAATAATTTGTTACAAACCAATCAATAATACGCAATGATACTTTATTATGGTCATCAAGGACTTCTAATAATTTATTAATATTCGATTTATTATTATAATACTTATGAAGTGATTCTAATAGGATATTACTCATTGTTTTCATATTAATAAAATAATTTCTTTAAATATTTATTATTCAATAATTAAACGCTCTTTTATTTTTTTTCAATCCAGTAGATACCTTGTAAATATGCATCTGCTAAATCATCTTTCTTTTTTGAACCATGAAATAATAATTTAAACTTTTCATCTTCATTATCTATCATTTTCTTAGTATATTCGATACTAAGGAACTTATTCTGAGCATATTTACCTTTTTTATTACATTCTATTTTTTCACCTTTATAAACTTTTAATTTATTTCTTGCATTTACCATCGATATATTCTGAATTGAGGAAGATTCATTCATAATACCTTCAATAATAAAAAAGGTATATATTATCATTTGAATACTTTTCATAACTGGATTTTTCAATGCAGGTTGATTTTCAATAAGAACATGTTTCACATTTGATAAATCCAGGTTACGAAGGTTCTCAATACAAATCTGTGATATCTTTTGTAAATTATGGGATGTATTTAATTTTTTCTTTTTTTTAAACTTTTTATGGTGGGCTGTACAACAGTATTCTACTTTAGAATCATCCTTAACTTTATAGGTTGCCTGTTTTTCACATGGCTTTCTTAGATGTACTTGGCATATTGGATCATCATTCATATTAATAATACCCCATTGTTTAATCTGTTTATCTTCAGTTAAACAACAATATGCTAAGTTTTTAATACCAACATCAAAAGATAAATATTCCATAGAACCTTTTATTTTCTATTTTTTAAATATTTTGCGATAGAATATATATTGTAATATAAAATAATGAAACCAAAAATATATATTGGATAAGTATGGTCTGTATATCTCATATCAATCATAGGATCTAAGATATTATTAACTATTGAACTTTCTCGTGAGATAGCCCTTAATTTACATTCAACGTATGCAACAGTACATACTCGATAATCGAATGCCATTTTTAAGATACCTCCAAATAATATAATCAAATATAGTGGATTGATAATTTGGTTATTATAGACTTTACATAATCCATAATAAAGATATAAATAAATAATAATAATTACAAACATATTATATAACTATCCAATAAAAAAATTAAAAAGAAGCACCACCTCCATTAAATTTGTCAAGACCACTTATAGATGAACCAGAATTTAATGGTGGAGACATACCAATTTCACTATTTGAACTATTATTTAGTGAATTTAATTGCTGTTTCTCTTGTAGTTGTTGAACATACTGTTGGTGACTAGAACCTTGTTGAACTTGTTGAACATGTTCTGGTTCTTGTACGTATTCTACCTCTTTAGGAGTATTTTGGTGGGCATTTGAAATAGGGATGAATACAAATACATTACGCAAAATGAGATATATAATTGGGAATATTAAGAATATCCATGCTAAATTAACTTGATTGTATTGACATAATCCATAGATAGTTGCTCCTAACACAATTAGTAATTTAACTTCTTGTAAAGTATGGTAATTATATAGATTATTCATTTTATTACTATTAAACTTCTTCAAAGATGTCCTTGTCATATAGATACCAATGCCTATTACAACTGCAAATACAGTAAATACTACCATTGGTGAACACATGTTCATTGATAATAAGTTCAAAGGATTCGATTCTTCCATTTATACTATTATTAATATTTTAATTTTGTCAAATACAATAATGATATAAAAGTAATTCACTATTCTAATAATAATGGGAATCCCTTCATATTATAAAAATATAATTCAATCTCATCCAGACGTAGTTTCTGATATTAATGATAAAAATAGTATTATTAATAATCTTTTCTTTGACCTAAATTGTGCGATTCACCCCTGTTGTGCAAACAAAACAGATGAAAAACTAATGATGGATGCTATTTACGAAAAAATAATTGAATGTATTTCAATTACAGATGTAAAAGATTTTATTTATATTGCAATTGATGGTCCTGCACCAAGAACTAAAATGGAACAACAAAGGTGTAGAAGACTTAAATCTTCCCAAGAAAATAAAATATGGGATACAAATCAAATTACTCCTGGGACAAAATTTATGAATCAATTGAATCTTTTTTTAAAAGAAAAAATTAAAACAATTCAAATTAAAACCATTTTATCTGATTCAAACGAACCAGGTGAAGGAGAACATAAAATTATGAAAATAATCGATGGAATGCCAATGAATTCCATTAATGTTGTTTATGGATTAGATGCAGATCTAATTATGTTATCCATGATAAGGAAACATTCTATACTCCTTTTAAGAGAAAGGACAGAATATAACATTGAAGATATCGATTGTAATTATATTTACCTTGATGTTACTAAATTAAAAGGATATCTTATTGAAACTATAAAAAAGGATTATTTCAAGATTGATAATACCACTATTCTACACGATTATTTATTCCTATGTTTCTTCATTGGGAATGATTTCATTATTAATTCTCCTTGTTTAAATATAAGATATAATGGAATTAATAGTCTTTTACATGCTTACCAAGAATTACAAATAGAATTTAAGGGACGATTTTTTCTACAACATAAATTAGATATTCATTTAACAAATTTAAAATTATTCTTAAATAAAATTGCGTCAGTTGAAAAACAACTACTTCAAGATATTATTCAAAGAAGAGATAAACAAGAAAAATATATTAGAAAAAGATTTCACATAGATACATCATTACTTCAAAAACCTTCGGATATTGATAAATATAATCCAAAAGATTTAAATATAAGTGAAAAAATGTATTCCGATTATAAATTAAATATCCCTATCCTATTTCGAGAAAATGAAAAAGATATCATTCAAAATAAATATTACCTGTACACCATGTTTTCTACATTAAATTATAATCCTAGTTATGATCAATTAATTAAATATAATAAAAAACTTCTTTGTGAAGAATATCTAAATTCAATTCTATGGACATTTCATTATTATTTCAAAGAATGTATTTCCTGGAAATGGTACTATAAATATCATTATGCACCGTTTATCAAAGATTTATATGAATACATGATACCATTAAAATCATTATCTTTTACAAGTCCTTTAAAAAATGACAAACCATTTACACCTAAAGAACAACTCAGAATTGTATTGCCCAATCAACAGAATACCTATTATTATCCTAAAAAAACACCGTTATTTTATTTAATGAAACGGTTTGAATGGGAATGCCATCCAATATTACCTCACTAAGTTAATTATTTGAAAATTAAAAATTATTATATATAAATGGGTATTTTAATTAATGATACAATCACATTAAGTAATGGGTTAGAAGCAACTAATACATATGGTTCTTTATATGCTACGGATATACATATTACAAGAGAAGGGTTTGAAGATAATCAAACTGAGCAGCATATTTTGAATATCATTGCACGATGTTCAATTTGGGTATCAAGGGCATATAGAGAACAAAATAAACCAGCCTTAAAATCTAATATAATTAATATAACAGTACCACTCGATACATTTGTAACATCCAATCTATTTACTTTATTGTACGATGCATGGAAAACACAATTTAGTTCAACAACAGATGTTTTTTAAACTGACTCTATTCAAAATTATAATATAGTATAAATATAAATGCATGAAGGTCATATTTTAATTTTACTAATTATTATCGCGTTTTCCATCGAACTATTTTCTTCTCCTAAAAATATTGAAACGTTTGATGATGATGATGATGATTCATCAAGAAAACGAAGGAAAGATGAAGATGGTAGTGTAGTATTTAGTTCATATTCTTCTTCCTCTTCATCATTATTATCAAGTTTAATGTTTTTCGGATTAGGAATTACAATGGGTTATGGAATAGATATTGCCGATGGTAAATAAATATATTGTATATATTAAATGCAAGATACTTTTTTATATGTTTCACTAATTACTTGTGTAGGGATTATAATATCGTGTATTATATTTAGTATCAGTAGAAAAATAAAGTTAAAGAAACTAACAAATTTAATTATATTATCATTGATATTTGGATTAATATTTATTGTACTTCCTATAACATATGAAATTAGTTAATTGATAATATTATAATATAATATTATAATAAATGAATAATTATTCCTTGTATTTATTAATATTTATATGTATAGGAATGATAGTATCCATTTCGATATATTTCATAAGAAGAAATATTACTAATAGAAAGAAGCCTGCGGATTGGGACGATTTTATTTATGTTTATTTATTCCTTTCATTTTTATCATCATTCCTGACAACTTGGATTTCTTTAGGGATTGCACGTTCTTCTAATTATTTTAATATTAAAGGATAAAAATATTTCTATGTAAGTAATAATGAATACAATTTATTGCGTGGTTGGAATAACTTTATTAATATCGAGTATTTATATGTCATTACAAAGAGATAGATCCCATTTTAAAAATTTTGAAAATCTATTAAATAGAGAACAAACTGAAAAATATAAAAAAATCATTAAAGAAAGAATATATATATATATTGGAGGATTATTGTTAGGTTTAGTATCTGGTATTATTTATTACCTTAAATATCCAAAAGATAAACATTTAATGTGTAAATTAATATCGATTATGTCGATCGTAAAATTGTTATTTTATTATATGTATCCAAAAAGTCCTTTAATGTTATATTCATTAAACTCCATTGAACAAACGAAAGCTTGGGCAAATATATATTCAATCATGAAAAAGAGATGGAAGAATTCAATCATTGTAGGGTTTATAGGATATATTCTAATTGCTTACTCAATGAATAAATAATTAGATATCATCTAGATTAATATCATCACTTGATTCTTCTTCATCTGATGAAATGGGAAAATCATTTGAAAATTCAATTCCCCCGTCATCTTCGCCATCATATGGATTATCTTCTTCTAGTTTAAAAACCTCCGGTATATGTTTTTCTTCTTTTAACTTACGCGATTGATTATCATCATAAGAATCAATTATATCACATATAGAATCTTGAAAATCTCTAAGTGATACTAACACAATATCCCCTGATCCTATAAATTTTTTCTTTCTCATTGCACCACATAGAATTGCTGCTCGATCTTTACCATCACAACATTTAACATCAAATCTACAGTTCCCTTTACAATTTGTTACCTGTGCATATTCTTGACCATTTTCTTTTAAACGAAGTATTTTTGTTTCGTATGATTCATTCTTATTTTTCTTATGTTTCTTACCACCTCTTTTATTACCGCGACCCATCTTATATTTCTAAGATAGAAAATATAAATAATTCAAATTTAATTATTATGAAAGAATATATACTGGAATATGAGAATATCCATTTGAAAGACTTAATACATATCGATGTCGACCATCTATGATTTCATAATAATTTGTCTTTTTATAGTTCTTAATATTTATTGGATCCAGTGGTTTTTTTATTTCAAAGTCCTTAGATACTGAATCAATTTTAGTAAGATTAAATGTTTGACTATTTGGGAGTTTCTTTAGTTTTTTCCCTTTTGCTTTATCATCACAAAAAGATTTAATTTTTACAACCATACCTCGATCTAATAAAATCAATGAAAGATCAAGTATCCTATACCCTTCATTTTTTATTTGATTTAATTTATAATTAGCAATAGGGTAATGGTTCATTAATAAAAATTTGAATATATTAATAAAATGTCTATCAAATTTAAGGTAAATGTTTTTATTAATAACAGAATCACCGGCAAAAGCGAAGAAAATACAATCATTTCTAAATAATGACTATATTGTAAGGTCTTCGTGTGGACATATCCGTGACCTCGATAAAAAGAAAACAAAAGAATATGGTAATCCTTTAACCTTTGGTATTAATGTTGATAAAAATTTTAAACCAAAATATGTTATCTTAAGAGACAAAAAGAAGGTCGTATCTATGTTAAAAGATAATTCTGAAGGAAGAGAAATAATTCTTGCCGCAGATGATGATCGTGAAGGAGAAGCAATTGCATGGCATACAGGTATTGTATTAAAGGCGGATGTTAAATCATTGAAAAGGATTATATTTCGAGAGATTTCAAAAAAGGAAATTATTCGATCTTTAAAAAATCCCCGGACAATAAATATTAATCAAGTTAATTCTCAACAAGCACGACGGATTATTGATCGATTAATAGGGTTTACTATATCTCCATGTTTATGGAAGAATATTCAAACAAATGTACCGGGACTCTCTGCCGGTCGCGTACAGAGTGCGCTTTTGAATTTACTAGAGGAAAGAGAAAAATATATTCAAGAGTATGAGACTAATTTGGAATTGAATATTTATGGTACCTTTAAGGGATTAAATAAAACTGATTTTATAATTAGAAGTGATTTTAAAAGTGACTATGATGATAATTTTATCTATGATTTAATGAATCAATTTAATAATGATCGTATATTTAATGTTTTTGAAAACAAACAATCGATTGAAAAATTTTATCCTGAAAAACCATTTATTACATCAACACTTCAACAAACATCGAAAAAAAGATTAGGATTATCAATTAAGCAAACTATGGATATTGCACAATCATTATATGAGAACGGTCATATTACTTATATGAGAACAGATTCAACATATATTTCCAATGAATTTAGAGAAAAAATTAAGGATAAAATATCTCAGGAATATGGAGAAAAATACTATGGAGAACCGAAGAGTAAAAAAGTGATTGGTGCTCAAGAAGCCCATGAAGCAGTTCGAAATACAAGTCTTAAGAAACCAAACCTCACAGGTAATCATCTAAGGTTATATGAACTTATTTATGATCGAACAATCATTTCACATATGAAACCAGCAGAGTATAATGTATATAGGATATCCTTAAGGAATACTACTACAAATGAAATTGGATTCTTTCGAATGAAATATCCTCAATTAACCTTTGCGGGTTTTAAATTATATGATAATCCTAAATTAAAATTAGATGATACTCCTCATTTTGATGAGAATTATAAACTCCAGAAATGTCAGAGTGTTCAAAAAGAAGATCAAAATCCACCTTTATATGATGAAGGTTCAATTGTTAATTTATTGGAAAAAACAGGGATTGGGCGCCCTTCAACCTATTCTTCAATTGTATCTACTTTAGATAATCGAAATTATACGATTAAGAAGAATATTCAGGGAGATGATATAGAAGTTGCTACAATTTCGATGGATTCACGAGGAAAGATAAAAGAGAATAGAAAAGTACAGAAGGGTAAAAAATATAAAGATAGAATTCTTATCACTCCCTTAGGGTATAAGGTATTAAAATATCTTCAAGATAATTTCATGAATATTATTCACAAAGAATTTACAATTCAGGTTGAAAGAGATTTAGATTTAATTGCTGAAGGGAAATTAGATTATGTTAACGTAATTCGTAAGGTATATGATTCCTTCATTTCAACTGCTCAAATTCAATTACGTAATTCAAACCCTAATTCAAATCCTAATTTAATTAAACTAGGTAGTAAGAAGGACAAAGAAATATATATTGGAAACGGTAAATATGGACCGTATTTACATATTAAAATTAGTAAAGATAAGGTTAAAAATATTACTATCAAAAAATATATGGATTTAATAAATAAAGATATCAAAGGATTTACATTTGAGGATGCTGTTCATTATTTAAAATATCCTAAAAACATTACGAATGATATATCCATTCATATTGGTGATAATGGATATTATATGAAGAATAAATATAAGAATTATACACTTGATCAAACAAAAAATGGTATTTATGATAAAGAATACTGTCTTTCAATTATTAATCAATAATGAATTATTTATCTGTCAGGAACCTTGGTGCAATATTCATACATTGAAGTTCTTGCATGAGCAATTTACAAGAGTATGGTAATTCAACCTTTTTAAACTTACTATAATTATCACATTTTTTACATTCATATAAGTTATTTACTGTATTTGAGATAGCAGGCATGTTACATAATGAACAGATAAATATTTGATATTTATCAGAAACATCCATCATTCTTTCTTTAAGGAAGTTTGACGTTCCATGAGCAATCATACAATCTCTTTCCATTTCACCAAATCGAAGTCCACCGTGAGAAGACCTTCCTTCTGCTGGTTGACGTGTCATTGTAACAATTGGACCACTTGATCGACTATGGATTTTATCACTAGACATATGTTTTAATCTCTGATAATATGTTGGTCCAATGAATATAGTTGTTTTCATTTGTTCACCGGTAAATCCATTATATAGAATTTCATTTCCGTTCATTTCATGACCTGCTTTTAACAACATTTCGGTTATTTGTTTTACAACAATTTTATTGAATGCTGTCCCATCTCCAATATTACCAGTTTCACAACATACTTTTCCTAAAATACATTCAATTAATTGAGCAATAGTCATTCGACTTGGAATTGCATGAGGATTAATAATAATATCAGGTATAATACCATTCGATGAGAAAGGCATATCTTCGGATTTATAAATCATACCAACTGTACCTTTTTGACCATGTCGTGATGAAAATTTATCTCCTATTTGAGGTTTTCTGAAACTTCTTATCCTTGTTTTACAAATTTTGTATCCGTCTCCATTTGTAGTTATATAATTCTTATCAATATAACCTTGTTCATTTCTTCTTAAGGTGGTGCTATTATCTTTATAATTGAAGTTCATATTTTCCTTAATAGGCACCACTTTCCCGATTAAAATATCATTCTCATCTACAAATGTATTCTCATCAATAAACCCGTTATCATTTAATTTTGAATAATTACAAGGTTTTGGAAAGAGTAACTTTTCTTTTTCAGGTTTACAAAATTTCTCTTCTTCACCAGATAATTGATTCTTTTTTTCTTCATCTTTGTAGGTCCTATAAAATGTTGATGAAAACAATCCACGATCAATTGAATCCTTATTAAAGATAATTGAATCTTCCTGATTGTATCCTGTATATGTTGCAATAGCAACGATTACATTAATTCCATTTGGGAGTTTATCTCCATTTAAATATTTCATCATTTTAGTTTCAATCATTGGTCTTTGTGGGTAACTTAATACATGACTAAACGTATCGAATCGTTTATTATAATTTGTACAATGAATCCCAACTGCTTGTTTTCCCATTGCTGATTGATATGTATTTCTAGGTGATTGATTGTGAT
>MDTC01072780.1_pt1 | contig 14323 bp, 14 predicted proteins | sample 811181 | NCBI WGS metagenome assembly MDTC01 (sample SAMN05326644, study PRJNA326480) | marine metagenome | isolation source: seawater | place: Pacific Ocean: North | collected 2011 | reverse complement strand
TTTGAAAGCTGGATTGATCGGTATCAATATATCATTGATATGGGTCGTCGTTTACCTGATTTTCCAGATACTTACAGGACAGCTGATAACTTAATTCCAGGGTGCCAATCACAAGTTTGGTTTGTAGCTCAAGAGAAAGACGGTCGTTTACATTTTCAGGCAATTAGTGACGCTGCCATTGTATCTGGATTAATCGCTCTTTTACTTCGCCTTTACAATGGGCGCAAACCAAAAGATATTTTGGACACACCTCCAGATTTTGTTAAATCTCTGCAACTTGAGGCTCATCTTAGCCCTACTCGAAGTACAGGTTTATCTTCAATGTTAAAAGCAATTAGACGTTTCGCATCAAATGCTATTTAGGTTTTTCTATGACGCATCTTTTAAGTAAATTTCTTGCATGGCCGCTAATATTTGTGGTCACATTTTATAAGTATTTTTTATCTCCTTTACTGGGAGTGAATTGTCGTTTCACTCCAACGTGTTCACAATATGCAATCGAAGCCTTAAAAAACCATGGAGCTTTTAAGGGTGTGTATTTAGCAGCACATCGCATCAGTCGTTGCCATCCTTGGGGTGGATCAGGCTATGATCCAGTTTCAAAAAATTAATTTTGATTGTCCAAGGAAACCACTAAAGAAGGTTACAATAATAATATGGATAAATATTTGCTAACAATTTTACAATGCCCTATTTCAAAAAAGGGTCTAAATATTTTAAAAAAAGACCAATTAGCTAAAATAAATTCTGCTATTGAAGGCGGAGTGTTAATGAACCATGGCGGTATTTTAGTGGCTGAGCAGTTGGACGCAGCTCTCATTACAGATGATGGCAAGCGTATTTACCCAGTTATTGATGACATTCCTGTGTTGCTTGAAGAGGAATCTATTAGTTTGGAGCAACTTACTTGAAGATTCAGGGCAATCAATTATCATCGCATCTTACTAAATATTTAGCCCCTTGTTATCTTGTCTCTGGCGATGAACCTTTATTAATAGACGAAGCTTTAGAAAGTATTCGTAAAAAAGCAAAGAAAAATGGTTTTACATCAAGAGAGTTGCATATAGCAACTCCAGGTTTTGATTGGTCTTTATTAAAAGCATCTATTGGTAATTTATCTCTTTTTGCTGAGAAGAGGATAATAGAGTTACGTTTACCTACAGGTAAGCCAGGAAAAATTGGTAGTGCCGCAATAATTGATATCGTTCAACAATCTGATTCTGACATTCTATTTATTGTTGTTAGCTCAAAACTTGATCGAAGCAGTAGCTCAACAAAGTGGGTAAAGGCGATCGATCAGAAGGGTGTCTTATTGCCATTCTGGCCAGTAAGTTTAAGCGAGCTACCTAAATGGATTGCAAACAGAATGAGATTATCTGGCATGAAACCAGATAGAGATGCTGTCATGTTAATCACTGAGCGGGTGGAAGGAAATCTCCTTGCGGCTCATCAAGAAATTGAAAAACTTCGCTTGATATTGGGAGAAGGTAATATAAATGTAGATACAGTTAGAAAAGCTGTTGCAAATAATAGTCGTTATGATGTTTTTAAATTGACAGATGCTGTTCTACAAGGAGATGGCTATCGCTCTCTAAGAATCCTTAGCAGGCTGCGTAGAGAGGGCATTGAGCCCGTCATCGTTACATGGGCACTGTCAAAGGAAATTAGAACCCTAGCAGTTTTGAGTGATGCTATCAGAAAGGGAAAAGATTTAGGTAGAGTGATGCAAAAATCAGGTATATGGCAAAATAGGCAAAATTTAATTCGCAGTTGTATTGGCCGTCATCAAAATGATGACTTCTACAAAATGCTTAAAGTTTCAGCACGTGCAGACATGGCGGCGAAAGGACAAGTTCCTACTAATCCTTGGCTCATACTTAATGATATTGTTTTGAGCTTGTCACGATGAGTTCCAATTACTCAATTGGTGTGTTTGGCGGCACTTTTGATCCAATCCATTACGGTCACTTAAGAGCCGCCTATGAGATATTATATGCTCTGAATCTTAATGAGATTCGCTTTATTCCATGTGGTGATCCTTACCATCGCGATCAGGTTTTTGCAGACGCTGATGTAAGGTTAAAAATGGTTAGTACTGCTATTAAAGAACAAAAAAATTTTTTAATTGATGATCGTGAAGTGCGGAAAAAAAAACCTTCATATTCAATTGATACATTGATAAGTTTACGTGAAGATTTTAGAAATAACTCTATATGTCTGATAATTGGAATGGATGTATTTTTAAGTTTGCATAAATGGCATCGTTGGACGGAGATTCTAAATTTTGCTCATATTATTATTGCTCATCGACCAGGATGGAGCCTACCAAATTTTGGTAAATTGGGTGATTTAATTAAAAATAAAGGGACTAATAATATAAAAGATTTGCATATTGCAACTCATGGTTCTATTTATATACAGGCTATAACCCAAATGGAAATTTCTTCTACTGAAATTAGGAATTCAATACTTAAAGGATTAGATTCAAATTTTCTTGTTCCAGATTTGGTTATAGACATTATTAAAGAATTTAATCTATATACAAGTGAATGTAATGAATAGTGAAGAACTCAGTAATCTAATCTTAGATGCTTTGAAGGAGATAAAAGGATTAGATATTATTAAGCTTGATGTAAGTGAAATGACAACTGTGACAGATTGGATGATTGTTGCCAGTGGTACTTCTAACCGCCATGTCCAAGCATTAATTAATAATGTTTCAGAGCGAGCAAAGGCAGTAGGCCATCGACCTCTGGGTATTGAGGGTGAAAGTGGGGGTGAATGGGTATTGCTTGATCTTCAAGATGCGTTGGTTCACGTAATGCTTCCTAAGGTTAGAGAATTTTATAATCTAGAAAAGCTTTGGTCGATCAAATCATCCAATAAAATGCCTACATCTGACACCTAGCTTGTGCATATTCGTATTTTAGCAGTGGGTGACCGACAACCTTCATGGGTTGAAGATGCTTTTAATATTTATATTTCAAGATATCCACGTGAATGGAAGTTTCAATTTGAAGTTATTCCAACAAAAAAACGTTCTAAAAATGATAAATCCTATAATGCACAAGAGGCAGAAAGTGAAAAAATTCTTTCAAAATTTTCACCTACAGACTATGCAATTTTACTTGATGAATGTGGAACGCAGTTAAGCAGTAAATCTTTGGCGTCGAAGCTTAGTGATTGGCAACTTAATGGTTTTGATTTGTGTTTTATTATTGGCGGCCCTGATGGAGTATCTGAAAAGTTGCGAAATAAAGCAAACATGATTTGGTCTTTGTCTAATTTAACTCTACATCATGGGATGGCTAGAGTGCTATTAGCAGAGCAACTTTATCGAGCTTACTCTATACAAGTTGGCCATCCTTACCATCGTGAATAAAACTAAAAAAAATAAATTGTATTTAGCATCTTCCTCTCCGCGAAGACAAAAAATATTATCTTCATTGGGTATAGATTTTGATGTTTTTAAAACAAATATTGATGAAAGCCGAAGAGAGGGTGAGTGTCCATCAGAAATGGTAATAAGATTAGCATCAAAAAAAGCTCAAGCTTATAAACATGGTCATTTTGTTTTAGGTGCAGATACTATTGTTGTCTTTGAAGGACAAATATTTGGTAAGCCAAAAAATGCAGAAAATGCAATTGAAATGTTACTTTCATTGTCTGAGCATGAACACGTAGTTATGACTGGTGTGGCTCTAAGAACTCCAAAGGGAACGAAAAGCCTGCTTTCTGAAACTATCGTAAGATTTAGAAAAATTCACAAAGAGGAAGCATTAAGTTACTGGCAAAGTGGAGAGCCTGTTGATAAAGCAGGTTCATATGGCATACAGGGTCTTGGCGGTATGTTTGTAAAGTCTATTACCGGAAGCTTTTCGGGTGTTGTAGGTCTTCCAGTATTTGAAACCGTATCTTTATTGACATCTGCTGGCTTTGATTTACTCGATAAATAAACTATGGACAAAGATGAAAATAAAGAGGAAATTTTAATTAATGTCAGCTCATCTGAAGTAAGAGCTGCCTATCTTGAAAACAATATTTTGCAAGAGGTATATATTGAGCGTCAAAGTAATCTTTCAAAAATCAATAATATTTACAAAGGAAAGGTTAAAAGGATATTGCCAGGAATTCAGGCAGCATTTATTGATATAGGCTTAGAAAAGAGTGCTTACTTGCATGTCTCAGATATAAAAACAAATTCGTATAATAAAAAAAATAATCAAAAGCCTGATATTAAGCATCTTCTAAGTGAGGGTGAAAATATTATGGTTCAAGTTATTAAAGGTCCAATTGGAGAGAAGGGGGCAAGATTATCTACAAAGATCTCCATACCTTCTCGCTATTTAGTGTTTATGCCAAAAGAAGTGTCTATCGGTATCTCAAGTAAAATAAAAGATGATAATGAAATCAAACGCTTGTATAAAATTGTTAATTCTTTATTAAGTGAAAATTCACTTGAGGGTGGGTTAATAATTAGAACCATTGCACATCAAGCTACTTCTGAATGTATCAAGACTGATTTAATTAATGTAGTAAATATTTGGACTAAAATTAAGGAACAATATAATTTAATTAATACAAAAAAACTTATTTATGATGATTTATTGTTGCCATTGAGAATACTGCGTGATTTAACCTCAGAGAATCTAAATCGGATACTTATAGATTCTGAGTCAATATATGAGTCAATGTTAGATTTTACAAAAAAAAATATTAGGCATAAAAATTTCAAATTAGAGTGTTACAAAGGTCAAGAAAACTTATTTGATTTATATGATGTAGAAGAAGAAATTTACAAATCAATGAATAAAATGATCTCATTAGAATCTGGAGGCATAGTAATTTTTGACCAAACGGAGGCAATGAACGTTATAGATGTTAATACAGCTTCATTTGTAGGATTAAATAATTCTGAAGAAACCATGTATCAAACAAATTTAGAAGCTTCAGTTGCTATTGCTCGACAAATTCGCTTACGTAATCTGACCGGAATTATTATTATTGACTTTATAGACATGAAGAACGATATTCATCGTAGTAACGTACTTAAATTATTCAAAGACTCTCTTGCAAAGGATTCTGCTCTTCATCAAATTATGCCTATATCAAAATTAGGTCTCGTTGAAATGACTCGAAAAAGAACAAGGGTTAGCTTGAAGAGTGTTTTGAGCGAGGATTGCCCATCATGTGAGGGACTAGGTTTTGTCATGACAGCAGATACCGTGTATTTTGAAATTTATAGAGAGATTTTGAGAAAATCTGAGAAAATTGATTTTAATAAATTGACGATACATGCTCATCAATGTGTTATTGACTTATTTCTTTATAATAAAGACTCAGCCTTAAAAGAGCTTGAAAAAAAAATTGGTATTCCCATTGATTTAGAAGTTGAGTCAGAATTTCTACAGCATCAATTTGATATTAATTTAGCATGAATCTTCGGTACTATATTTAATGAAAAAGATTTTTTATAAAACTATTAGAATTTTAGCTTATGCTGCTGCAACTATAATTATTTTATTGGCAATTTCAATAGAGTTATTTAGATTATTTTTACCTCGAGTACCTGAATACCAAGATGATATTAAAGCGGAAGTAAGCGCTGCAGTAGGCTTGCAAATTGAATTTTCAGACATGGATGCACGCTGGGGAGTAAGTGGACCAGAGCTTGCATTTTATGATACAGAATTTATTCATCATGATGAAGAAAATAAACATACTAATCAATTACTTAGAGCAGAAGAAGTAAGGATTGGTATAAGTTTAATGCAACTAATTTTTGAGCAAGAATTTATTGTAGATCGCTTAGTAATTACAAAAACAACTATTGATGTACAACAGTCAGAATCTAATGATTATCAAATTAAAAATTCTCTATTGAAAGAGTTCTTGGAAAGTAAATCTAATGATTTAAAAATGTCTCAAAATATGGAAATAATTGGAGAAAAAATTGAATTACGTGTTAAAAAATTTAATGAAGAAAATATTTATTTTTTCGAGGTTTTAAATTCTCAAATAAAATTTGATAAAAAAAATATTATTTTTGATAGTACAATTATCTTGCCCAACTATTTGGGCCAACAATTAACTATATCTGCTAGCAAATTGTATCTCGGAGATGAGGACAATAGTAACTGGGATGTTTTTTTAGATGCTGACGGTATAATTTTATCTGATTGGTCAAATCTATTAGAAATCCAATATCAATTTCAATCCGGTATTGGTGATATGGAAGTTGCGCTAGCGATAAGCGATGAAAAAATTTCCTCTCTTTCTTCTGATCTAAATTTTAATGATGTTAGTTTAATGGAAGAAGATAAATTTAATTTTAGTGGCCGCATTGAAGCTGATTTTAATGATAATGATTGGTTAGTCGCCATTAATGATCTTCAACTCTCAATTAACGAAAAATCTTGGCCAAAAACGTCGTTTCAGTTTCAATCTGCATTAGATACTATTGGCAACACACTTACTTTAGATGTGGAAGCTTCATATTTAAATTTAGATGATTTTAAAATATTTAAACCATGGCTGGGTAAAGATTTATCAAATCTATTTTTTGAATTCCAGCCCTCAGGAGAGATAAAGAATTTTATTGCTTCAGTGTCTGAGATAAATAGTGTTAAACCGCAATTCAACTTATCCGCAGAATTAGAAAAAGTAGGTTTTATAGGGCTATCAAATGAGTTTGGTATTAAAGATTTTTCAGGATTAGTTAGAGCAAATCATGCTGGCGGACTCTTAGAAATTAATTCAAATCAACTTTCATTAAATTTTCCTGAATACTTTCCCACTGAGATTTTTTTAGATAAAGCTGACGGGACAATTATTTGGAGAAATGGTAAAAATCAGACAACAATTATATCAAATAGCATAGCTATAAATAATGATGTTATAAATAGCGATAGCAATATCCAATTAATTCTCTATAAAAATGGGTTAGCACCAGTAATTGATCTTGAAAGTGATTGGAATATCTTAGACATTGCACAAGCAAAACAATATATCCCTAGGAAAATATTAAATCCAAATTTATTTAATTGGATTCAAATGGCTTTAGTCAGCGGTTCAATTTCTCAAGGCACAACTATCCTAAATGGGACACTAGATAAATTTCCTTTTGATGACGGACAAGGACAATTATCAATGAGGGCTTCAGTACGCGATATGAATTTTAAATATCATAAACTTTGGCCAGCAGTAGAGAATTTAGATGTTGAGCTCATATTGGACAATAATCAGCTCTACACAATCAGAAATCAGTCAATGAGTGCTGGAATTCCTATTACGAATGCCAAGATTAGCATTCCGAACTTAAGGAATCCTGTATTGAATGTAGAATCCTTTTTCGAGGGCTCAATAGAACCAATTCATAAATTCTCTATGCAAACTCCAATCTCAGGTTTTTTTGATGATCAACTTGAGAATATTAAAGTTGGTGGTGATGTATCGTTAGGTTTTAATCTAAAAATGCCACTAAGGAAAAAAAGTTTCGATGATTTTGAATTTCAACTTCAAATGAACAATAGTAATGGAAGTTTAAAATTTGCAAACTTTGGTCCTTCGATTACAAATCTGAAAGGCCAAGTTTTGGTTAGTAGAAACCAAATTAAGAGTACTGAACTCAAAGGACTTTTTCTAGGCGAAGAAATAAATATTTCAATTAAAAGATCCAAGGATCCTGGCTATGGTGTCATTGCAACATTGAATGGCATCGTAGATGAAGACGGTCTTATTAATGAGCTTGGTTTGCCATTGGAAAGCATAGCTAAAGGTGCAATAAAATATGAAAGTGAAATTAGCTTTCCAAGCGGCAACACAGACGTAAAATTACCATTAAGTTTGAGAGTTAATAGCGATCTTAACGGTCTTGAATTAAATTTGCCTGCACCACTTGGTAAATCAATAGATTCCTCATTAAGTATGTCTAATGACATCTTCTTCAATCTTGGTGAAGAGCTTATCGAAAGTGTTGGTTTTGTCGAGAATAAATTTGCTTGGCAATTAAATTTTAATAAAGTTAAGGAAAGCTGGAGCTTTGATCGTGGTGTAATAATGTTGGGCGAAACTCAGCTTCAATCTGCAGATACAAAAGGTTTGCATATTCGAGGATTAACAAATGAGATAAGGTTTAAAGACTGGCTAAATTTTTCTAGTAAAAATAAAAAAGAAAACCTTTTAAGCAAAATCCGATCTATTGATCTGACAATAGGAGATTTATATTTACTAGGACAGCATTTAGAAGATCATCGAGTCCGTGTTGATCGAAGTGCTCTTGAATGGCTGATTCAAGTAAATGGTAATGATGTCATTGGTTCTGTTTTCGTACCTTATGTTTTTAATAGCGGTCGTGAGATGGTATTTAATATGGAGAAATTTAGATTGCCTGGCGATGAAAGTGAAAACAAAAAGATTTCAGATCTCGATCCGCGTAAGTTGCCAGCAATGAGATTATCAGCAACCGAATTTGCTCTTGGCGATCGCTACTTTGGGTCTGTGGAGGCAGTGATTGAGAAGACTGAAAAAGGACTTGTCGCAACAAATTTTTCTTCAAGTGATGCTAGTTTTACAATAAATGGCAAAGGTGGTTGGCTTGCAAATGAAACTGACCCATTGGGAAGTCATAGTTATTTTGTTGCTAATTTGATTAGCAATGATGTTGATCAAACCATGGACAGACTTAATTACACTCCAGGCATTGATGGTAATCAAATGTTAATTGATTTTGATATGAATTGGTCTGGCAATCCAAGGCCAGATTTCTTAGATATGTCAAATGGTGAAGTGAAGATTCAATTTGGAAATGGTCAATTAAAAGAGGTAGAACCAGGGGCTGGACGCGTCTTTGGTCTAATGAGTATTCTTGCACTACCGCGCCGCTTATCACTAGATTTTCGAGATGTATTTAGTAAAGGTTTTGGCTTTGATAAAATTACAGGAACATTCAAAATTGAAAAAGGAATTACTTTTACTTGTGACTTATCACTCGAGGGCCCTGCTGCAGATATTGGTATTGTTGGAAAATCTGACATTACTAAACGTACCTATGATCAAGCAGCAATAGTTTATCCTAATGTGGGTAATACACTTCCAATTGTTGGCGCTGTTGTTGCTGGACCTCAGGCTATTCCTGCTTTATTGATTTTTTCACAAATTTTCAAAAAGCCACTCCAAGGAGTAGGACAAGCATATTATTCGATAGAAGGCTCTTGGGATGAGCCTGATGTGGAGTCAACAGATTCATTGGAATTTGTTAATAGCAGTGAAACAGTCTGTCAAATGTTGGCAGAGGGATAAATCAAAGAATGCGTATTGCAGTGCTCCAAATGAACAGCGGTTCAAATGTTTCCACTAATCTTGAAGTTGTAAATTCACTATTAAAACAAGCAGCGAATAATGGATGTAAAATGGCGGTCTTACCTGAGAATTTCGCATTAATGTCAGTAAATAATAGTGAAAAATTAAAAATATCGGAGCATCTTGGGCAAGGACCTATTCAACAATTTCTATCTGACATATCAAAAAAACTTAATATTTGGATTGTTGCTGGGTCAATTCCCATATGCTCAACTGAGAAAAATGAAAAACGGGTATATGGTGCGTGCCTTGTCTATGATTCAGCTGGCACGCAGCAAGCAGTCTACCGAAAAATTCACTTGTTTGATGTTAATTTAGATAATAAGAAAGAGATATATAGAGAATCGGAGTTAATGTGTCCAGGTGATAAGGTTGTTTGTGTAAAGACTCCTTTTGGAGGGATTGGTTTAACAATTTGTTATGATTTAAGATTTCCAGAATTATTTCGTCAGCTAATTGACTCTGGTGCTACTATGTTTACAGTTCCAGCTGCATTTACTGAAACGACAGGTGAAGCACACTGGCATACCTTACTTCAAGCTCGTGCTATCGAAAATTTAGCCTATGTGATTGCAGCGGGGCAGTGTGGTGAACATCCAGACGGTCGATCGACATACGGTCATTCTTTGATCGTGGATCCTTGGGGTAAGATTTTGGCTGAAGCACAGGGTGGAGAATGTTTTATAGCTGCGGACATTGATCCAATTTATATGGAACAATTACGCAATAATTTTCCAGTACTAGATAGTCGACGCTTACAATAATTATTTAAACTTTGGACAATAACGTGAACTCAATTGAATTAGTAATGTCCAGCATGCTAAACCCAGCTGGGCTTGATGAAAATTTACTTAATAAAGTATTAAGTGAAACTATGAAAAGCGGCATAGACTATGCCGATTTATATTTTCAAGTAAGTAGAAATGAAAGCTGGATGCTTGAAGATGGCCAAATTCGTGAAGGTAGCTTTAATATAGATCAAGGTGTTGGAGTACGAGCGATAAGCGGTGAGAAGACAGGATTTGCTTACTCTGATGAATTGCTAGCCCCAGCTCTACAAGATGCCGCAAATTCAGCTCGAGCTATTGTCCGGCAAGGACAAGAAAATACAGTAAAAGCTTGGTCAAGAAGTAATCCTAAAATCTTATATAAAAACGATGATCCAACGATAAGTATTGATGACAGTCAAAAAATAAAGTTGTTAAAAGATATTGATTCAGCAACACGCGATTTGGATGAAAATATAGAGCAAGTCATAGTAGGCCTTGCAAGCAGCCAGGACCTAATTCTAGTTGCTTCATCAGATGGAACATTAGCGGCAGATATTCGTCCATTAGTTCGTTTAAATATTAGCGTAATATTAGAAAAAAATGGACACAGAGAGCAGGGTTATGCTGGTGGTGGTGCGAGGGCAGATTTAAACTATTTTTTAGATGAAAATATTTCAATGAACTTTGCACGTGAAGCTGTCAGACAGGCATTAGTGCAATTTGATGCTAAAGCCGCACCAGCAGGATTAATGCCAATTGTTCTGGGTCCAGGCTGGCCTGGAATACTTTTGCATGAAGCAGTTGGCCATGGCCTTGAGGGTGATTTTAACCGAAAAGGTACATCAGCATTTAGCGGTAAGATCGGAGAACAAGTTGCTTCAACGCAATGCACAATTGTAGATGATGGGTCTTTAGAAAATAGACGTGGCTCACTTACGGTTGATGACGAAGGGGTGCCAGGTAAGCACACAGTCTTGGTGGAAAATGGTATTTTAAAAGGTTACATGCAAGACAAGCTTAATGCCCATTTGATGGGTGTTGAATCAACGGGTAATGGCCGACGTGAATCTTATGCTCATACACCAATGCCTCGAATGACTAATACTTACATGCTAGCAGGATCCTACCATCCGCAAGATATCATCGAATCTGTTGACAAAGGTATTTATGCACCTAGTTTTGGGGGCGGTCAAGTTGATATTACTTCAGGCAAGTTTGTATTTTCAGCCAGTGAAGCTTATTTGATAGAAAAAGGTAAAATTACACAACCAATAAAAGGCGCCATGTTAATTGGTGATGGACCAGAGGCTCTTAACAAAATATCAATGGTTGGTAATGATCTTGAGCTTGATTCAGGCGTTGGAACTTGTGGAAAAGAAGGTCAATCAGTTCCTGTCGGAGTTGGCCAGCCCACACTTAAGATTGATGAAATTACCATAGGTGGCACGGGCTAATTTTCACCCGTAATACTCTTACTTATGACTTCTAATAGTGTGTTTCTCTCGTTTTGCGTCTTACTAACGACAGTAATATGGCCGAGTTTTCGGCCCTCTCTAGGCATTTTTCCATAATCATAAAACTTTCCAATTTTAAGTTTTTTTGTATCGTTACTAATTTTTCCAATTAAGTTGATCATGCCAGCGTAGCCTATGCTTGATGCTGAGCCTAGGGGAAGGCCGCTGATTGCACGAATATGATTTTCAAATTGACTGGTCTCAGAACCTTCAATGCTCCAATGACCTGAATTATGCACCCGTGGTGCAAATTCATTGGCATATAAATTACCATCCTTGACGAAAAGCTCTAACGCAAGAACCCCAATATAATCTAAATGTTCTAACAATTGATTAACATATTTAGCCGCTTTGTCAGTTAATTCTGGATTTTTTAAAGGTGACTCTGATGTTCTTAATATACCGTCAAGATGAATATTTTGACTCAGTGGGTATATATTAATATCTCTATTTAAATTTCGGACACCAATGCACGAGACTTCGTAATCAAATTTCAAAAACTGCTCAGCTATAAGAGGTTGACCGCCTAATTCATTCCAAGCTACATCAAGATCATTTTTATTCTTTATAACAAATTGTCCTTTCCCGTCATACCCAAATCGTCTTGTCTTTATAATCATTGGCATACCCAATGAATTTAATGCCTCTTCCATATCTTTAAGAGTCTCGATCGGATGATACTTAGGAAGAGGAATCTTAAGTGTATTAAATAATTTTTTTTCATCGAGACGATCTTGCGATTGTTTTAATGCATTTAAGGGTGGATAAACAGGCGTAATTTTTTCAATGTCTTCAAGTGATTCACAAGACACGTTCTCAAATTCATAAGTGATTACATCACAGTTATCGGAAAGGGATAATAATGCTTCTGGATCATCAAATGAACTTTGAATTACTTTTCCAACATTTGATGCAGGTGGGTTGATTGATGGATCGAGATATTGACACTCAATTCCTAACTTTCTCGCAGCAAACCCTAACATCTGACCAAGTTGCCCGGCACCAATTATACCGATTCGCATTTAATTAACTTCTTGGATCGCTGTTTTCCAGGACTGCGTTAGTCTGGTTTTTGCGGTAATCATCTAATGATTTAGCAATTTCAGTATCATTATTGGCTAAAATAGCTGCCGCCATCAAGGCAGCATTTATAGCGCCAGCACGTCCTATTGCCATGCATCCAACAGGAATTCCTGCCGGCATTTGCACTATCGAAAGCAATGAATCTATTCCATTTAATGATTTAGATTTTATTGGTACACCAATAACAGGTATGCGAGTCTTTGAGGCCGCCATGCCAGGAAGGTGTGCAGCTCCTCCAGCACCTGCAATAATTACTTTAATTCCCCTTTGAGTAGTAGATTCTGCATAATCAAATAAAAGATCAGGTGTGCGGTGTGCCGAGACAATTTTAACTTCATGACTCACTCCCAAGTCATTTAATGTTTCTGAAGCATGCTGCATCGTATCCCAATCAGATTGGGAGCCCATGATTATACCAATGTCAATTTTCATGAAAAAATATTATCACTGTATGTTAATTAGATATTTTATTGAGTTCATTATCGATCAATTCTGCATCAATAAATCTCATTAATTTACCAATATATTGTTTTTGTCTTCGCAAAGCATTGTGAGATTTAATTTGTTTAGCCTCAAGAATAGCATTTCTAAGATTTTCTTCTAGTGGTAAACGGTCAATATCTGATTGTTTTAAATCAATGATTTTCTCACCTAACTTTTGAAGTGCAATATACTCACGTTTTTTTGCACTTTTGCTGGGCTTTAATTCATTCACTGGTTAAAGTACTCCTAGCAGTTTTTTATACTGTTATATTAAAGTTTAACATGTGTGGGAGTTGTTCCAAGTATGACTGGAAATATGAATCGAAAATCAATAGGTAGTAGAGAACTTGAGAGTCTTGTTGGTTTAGCATTAAAAGAAGCCAAGGCTTTAGGGGCCGATCAAGCAGAAGTAGCTGCAAGTCAGGATACTGGTTTATCAGTAACCGCTCGACTTGGTGATGTTGAGAATCTCGAATTCACAAATGACCGTGGGTTTGGCGTCACTGTGTATAAAGATAATTGCAAGGGTAGCGCAAGTACTTCTGATATAACGCCAACTGCTATTCGTGAAGCTGTTGCCAAAGCATATTCTTTTGCTAAATACACAACAGAGGATTTAAATTCTAGTCTTGCAGATGCAGAGTTGATGGCAACCAAAATTCTAGATCTTGATCTCGATCACCATTGGGATATCGATGCTGAGCAAGCAATTGCGCTAGCCATAAAATGTGAGAATGCAGCAATGGCGCATGATAAACGAATTTGCAACTCTGAAGGTGCAACGGTAAATACAAATCGAGGAATTCGTGCCTACGGAAATAGTCATGGCTTTTTTGGCAGTGCTCCAAAAACCAGCCATGGCATAAGTTGTGTTGTTTTAGCAGAACAAGACGGTGCTAAACAGCGTGACTATCATTACACATCTTCACGTGTTCCCAATGAGTTAGAAGAAGTTGAATCCGTTGGAATAGAGGCAGGTCGCAAAACCATAGCTCGACTTGGAGCTAGAAAAATTAAGACTACAGCTGCACCCGTTCTCTATGTTCCGAGTCTTGCACGTGGATTTATTGGACATGCGATGAGTGCTATCAGTGGAAATGCGCAATATCGTCG